>Ga0099824_1001686_pt1 | contig 31585 bp, 12 predicted proteins | sample SiratrowhiteBW_FD_76837 | JGI IMG/M metagenome (GOLD analysis project Ga0099824, IMG submission 76837) | Root nodule microbial communities of legume samples collected from California, USA - Siratro white BW | ecosystem: Host-associated > Plants > Roots > Nodule | place: USA: California... | reverse complement strand
AAATATATATATATATATATATATATATATATATATATATATATATATATACATTATTTTATAATTTTCAAAATAAATTTTTTCTCTTTGTATATAAATTAAAAATATATGTAGTTATATAAATCTTTTAAGAAAAAAATATCAATTATAAAATATAATACACTTTTCTCATCATCAGTTCATCTATGCTGAAACTGTCTTCTGCAATATCTTTTATTCCTACGCACAAATTAATAAAAAACATAATCACACAAAATAGGATAATTTAAAAGATTTAACATCTTTGACGTATTATATTCAAATTTGATCTATATACTATAATAGATATAATTTCAATTCAAACACCTACTAAAAGTCAAGTATCTATCTCTAAGTCAAAATGTTACATTTCATGTTATGAGCTATTAATATCATATATCACATACACTTCTATTATTGGAAGACTCAATATGTTGAATGTAACTTAAATATTTGCATTTGTCATACTACATTCATTAAGTTTATCACCGTAACAAAACTACATAATAGGAACTCAATCCACTCATATGATAAGGTAAATCTCTATGACCTACCATACATAGTTTTTTTTTTTCACACTGCATACTAGATCATATAAACTTCTTTCGACTCTCACTACCTAATATTTTCCCCTCTATCTGAGTTCAATATCAATAGAATCAGAATCATCTCCTTGGAAATCTCAAATTCAAAACACAACCTAAATATCTCAACATAATATAATTAATTATCCATACCATAATTTCCTTTAAACATATACATCTAACTAAATTTAAGTACTAGTAAATTATAATTAATTATTCATCACATTATAATAATATTCAAACACAATATATTGATCAAATATAATAATATAGTAAAAGATAAACAAATTTTAACATTTAGAAACATTTAAAAACATATGTTTTCAAAGTTTAGAAAAGACTATCTCACAGAACAACCAAAGTATTTGTCCAATGACTAAACCAACAAAATTTTTTATAAAAACAACTCGTTGAGTGAGAAATTAGTTGTCCAACAATCAAAACTCTTGGGGTTTCAATTAATTGAATTTTTTTAATGAAAGTTGGCTTGTCCAATGGTCAAATCATTGGGAGTTTTTATTTAAACAACTCGCACATCGAATTTAACTCACCCAACAATTAAAATTCTCGAGACTTTTGCTTACCTAAATACTATACAAAATTAAAAAATTTTACAAAATATAAAAATGGATCCAATTGGTTCAAATTGAGATTTTTCTTCATTTCTTATGCCTAACATGAAATATTTTATTTCAAAATAAGATCTTGAACCAAATTGACTCAATTGAAATATTATATTTTTCATTATTAAAATATATATCATAACTTATTTAAAATCTATTCACTCAAATTATACAAATTTTATCTCAAACACTTTCAACTCTTTAATATCTCAAGCATACTATAAATAGTTGACCATATTATCTATAATAAAATCATATTACATGATAAATATTTTTTAACATATCATTAAATATTTATCTAAAAATTCAAACAATTTGAATATATTCAAATGATACACAATCTCCGCATAAAATTAAATATTGTAACCATTTTATCTTCATATTAAAATCATATCCAAAGTATTATCAAAATTTAACTGTGTTAAAACTTGTTTAGATTTAAACTAAAGCTTCAAACTTCTCCTATTATACAAAAAAAACTAAACATATACATAAAAAAAACTCTAATCAATGATATGAGAATACCTTTATAATCCTAGACTAACTGTATTATGTTTTTCACCAAAAAATCTCTAAGGTGGAAGATTTACAAAAGAAGAAACAAATCTTCCAAAAATCTATAAAAAAAAAATATTATAGAGATGATGATTTTCTTAAAATAAAATTTGAATAGTTAATTTTTTTATATTTATCATTTAAATAATAAACTGTTCATATTTTATTGCAATTGTACCACTCCTACTTTTAAACAACCAAACTTTCAACTAGTCTAATTTTTTAAAATGTATCCATAATAAAAAAGTTATTGTGAATATAAGACAAAAAAAAATTATAGACTTAAGCAACGATAATATTAACGAAATAATTTATTCAAGATTACATTTGTAATGTATACTTATTTTAGCATGAACAGACCTATAAACATCATATTTGAAAGATATCTTTAATCTATCAGATAATTAATATTGCAATGCACTAATTTTAATATGGATGATTATCTTTCAACATAAATAAACTCATTAATATTCTTTTACTTATAATAAAATATTTTTAAATTTTAATTTCAATAATAAACTAGTTATACCTGACCACTATAATTCTTACATGAAAAGCTAATAAAATTTTATACTGATTTAAGAGTAAAAGAACTGTAAAACCTTAATCAAATTGGTATGTTACAGTAAATTGCATGGATTGAAGTATAAATTAATACTATAATATAAGATATGGAGAATTTTATATTGGTAAAGAGATGAAGAAAACGCTAATTGACTCCTAAAATAATATTAACATCTAATTACATGTTAATTTTTTTAAGATGGACATGATATAAAAAAAGTCTTAATCTTTCGCACAAGAAAAGAATACCAAAAAGGAATATGAGAAACAAAAATCACAAACAATGATGAATCCAAATTCATTTAACCCAGGTTTAACTTATAGTTTGAACTATTTAACTAGATAAGTAGATGAGTTTAAATATCACAAGTAACTCAATTTATTTACAAGTATAACAATAACTAAAGAACCATGGACCTCTAGGGCATTCTTTAAAAATCCTATCTGAAAGGCATTTAGTTCATCCAATAATATGGAATTTTTTTCGTTACAGTGGAGCCCAACCATCCCCATCTAAGGTGCTAGGGTTCAGTGGAGGGTCATTTTCCTTCGTTTTCTGCAGATTAGTTGGTCATTACACATTATATGTATATCAAGCTGTTAACACAAACCACAAAACATTCATAAAAAGTAAGCAATGACTATTTAGATAAGATTGAAGTTAGAATAATATGATTACCATGCCTGCTCTTTGGGAAACAAATCCTATCCTAACTCTTGTAGCAGTTCAGTGACCACTTAATTTGAAGAATTTCACCTATTGGCAAATTATTTAATTTGAATCGATTGACAGAGTTGTAAAAGGCACCGAATACGTGGATGAAGTTATACCGGATCTAATTAATTCAAATTTTCAAAATTAGAAAAACAACAGCTTAATTTCATATATTTTACTTGCTGAGATTAGTTACAATGCTTTTTTAATTAATTTAAAATTTAATTAAGTTTCAAGTTTTTTATAATTTTGAGTATTTTAAATTAAGTTTATATTTTTTTTTGTTATTAACTACTTCAAATTTTTATATTTTTCAATTGAATTTCTATTTTTTAATTTTTTTCATTAACTGAGTAGCTGATTGTTATCTTATCTCTTTTATCTTGCTTATTTGTCTCTCTATGTTAGAAAGTATGAGATCTTTTAGTTAGTTTAAAATGTAATTAATGTAAAATAACAAGTGATTTTTATTTCTATTTGGTTCTTGATAATAAAAAAGCAAGAAACATAAAAATAAAATTAAAATTAAAAGAAAACACTTTTATTATCTATAAGGTTATGTACACAAAGTCTACTTAAAATATAATGTAACTTCTAAATCTAAACCAAGTCTACTTAAAATAGAGTGTAACTTCTAAGCCCAAAACAATTTCTTTATATAAAACCTAAAGAAAAAGAATAATAGAAAACCATTCAAAACAAAATCGTTAAGAACAATTACAATAACTACACACTAAATGATCTAACATGTCTTAATACTATTATAATGTCTATAATAGATAGTCTTTTGCTTTCTTTAATTAGAAAGTTTATACGTCTGACTAAGCTCTTCGGTAGACAGTCTGCTACACATGATTTAGAGTCAATCATTACAATTCTCCACTTTGACTCCAAATCATGGAAGAACTTCCAACATAATCTTCCTTTATCCTTAAATGAGAAATCAATAAAATCTAGACATCTGAATCTCAATATTTGTAAAGACTTTGTAAATACATATGTTAGTTTTTTCTCCATGGCCACCTTCTTTATCCTGACCTCCACAAACTCAACAACGTCTCTCGTGAAGTGCAGTCTGATGTTTATATGTTCCATCCTCTCATGGTAAGTCTACTGACTAGCTAGACATATGACACTTTGACTATCAGAATGAATAATTACATATTCTTGCAAATACCCAACTCTTTAATCAGTCTCTAATCATAGTGCCTTATTCACCTATTTGTGGGCGTGATATGCTCTCATGGGTAGTAGATAAATTCATCATTAATTGCAAACTAAATTTCCATCAAACTACGATGCCAAACAATTAAAAACATACCAAAAAGTAAAATTCAGGTATCATCATTCCCTATATAAGCAGTCTATAACATCTTTATTATTGGTAGACCATTTATACATTAGGTCAAATGATATTGTTCCATTTAGATATCTCAACACCCACTTCAAAGCCTCCCAATGATCTTGTTCAGGATATGCCAGGTATCTGTTAACAACGTGAGCCAAATCTGGTATACTACTGACCATCCCATACATGATGCTACCAACTCCATTAGCATACAGGATAGTCTTCATCTTCCTCCTTTCCTCCTTAGTACTTAGAGCTTGGGTAATTGAGAACTTTGTGTGGTGTTATAGAGGTGTTCTCACAGGTTTAGATTCATGCATCCTAAACCTCTCAACCACCTTTTGTAAGTACCCCTAAGACAAGTAAGTATCTGAACCATCTGGTCCCTCTATATGTCCATCTCTATATGTCCATCCCCAGGATACGTCTTTAGGGACCAATATCCTTCATTTCAAACTTTGAGTTTAATCTTTCTTTGAGCTCCTCCACTTCATTTTCATAATGGTTGGCTATAAGGATATAATATATATATATATATATAAGAGCAAGAACACCACATACTTTTATTCTCTTTTGTAGATGTAGACGCAACTATCATAATTGCTCCATTGGAATAATGTCTGTCTTAGGAAGTCATCAAATCTTTTATACTACTGTCTTAGACTCTGTTTCAATCCATACGATGATTTTTCCAAGAGACAAACCTTCCCCTCCTCTTTAACATATCCCTCAGGATGTTGCATGTAGATGATCTCCTACAAGATACCATGCAGAAAATATGTATTCACATCTAACTATTCTAACACCAGATTGTATTAGTTAATAATAAACATCAAAATCCTTATAGAAAAATATTTTACTATAGGTGAGAATATCTCATTGTAGTTTACCCCTCTACCTATGTAAAATCGTTCGTCACCAGTTTAACCTTAAACCTTTGTCCTTCCAAATTTGGTACCTTATTCTTCTTGAATATCCACTTGCATCCTATCACCTTTTGGTTTCTTAGTAGATCAACAAGTATCCATGTGTGATTCTTCCTAAAAGATTCAATCTCCTCTTCCATGGAAACTTGTCATTGCTGACCTTTTGCACCTTTTACAGCCTCTTGGAAGCTTATAGGCTCTAAAGGTCTATCTCCTTAACTATTATCAAAGCATAGCTATTATCAAAGCATAACTGATGTAAACATATCCAAACCTTTGTGTAGGTTTGATCTCCTCCTCTCCCTATCAAGCCCAAGCTGCTAGCTAGAGTCAACCTCTACATGTTTGGCCCTTTTCATGTAAGAGGTAAAAAGTTGGTCAATATAGTTTTACACCTGATGTCTCTAGACAATCTGATCCACTAGTGGAAGGATCCACTTCAACATGGACTTTCTTCTCTCCTATTTTCAGATCTTTATGCATCATAGTCATTCGAGTTTCATCAAATGTGACGTCTCTACTTACAAAGTACCTAACCTCTTCAGGTTTCAACCTCCACAACTTGTATCTCGTCACACCTTCTACATATCCAATGAAGATACATCTCTCTAATCGTGCTTCAAGTTTATCCTTCTTGACATATGCAAATGTTAAGGCATTAAACACCCTTAGATTATCATAATTTACAGGTTTTCCACTCCATACTTCTATACGAGTCTTGTAATTCAGAGCAGATGATCAATTCCTGTTTATTATGTAGATGATTGTTTATACAGCTTCTCCTGAGAAGGTCTTAGTCAATCTAACTCCTACCAGCATACATCTCACCCTCTCCAAAATGGTTTGTTTCATCCTCTCCGTCGGCTCATTTTGTTGTTGTATACTTACAATTGTCTTATGCCTCTTTATATTTTTCACCCTATAAAGCTCATTGAACTCCCCTAAAAATACTTTTTTTGTTGTCTGTCCTCAGTACTTTTAGGTTAGCCCCTTGTTGATTACTCACCATGGTCTGCCACTCCTTAAACCTCTAAAAAGTCTCAATCTTACTTTTCAGTATATAAATGCACACCCTTCTTGGTTAATCATCTATGATTGTAGGGAAATAAGACCTTCCACCATGAGTCTAAGCTCTCGTTGGACCTTACATGTCTACATGACCATACTCAAAGGGTCGATTAGACACATGCTTACCACTCTCAAACTTCAATTTATGCTCACTATACATTGATCACAAAACTTCAACCCCTCCATCTTATCACCTCCTGTCAAGTTATGCTTCTTTAGCTTCACCAAACCTTTCTCACTAATGTGTCACATCCTTAGATGTCACAACTTTATTTATCTTGCATCATTTGACTAGCCACAAATGCATGAGCATTAATTATTGAATTGTCTAAGATGTACATGTCATTATTCTCCTCCTCCTAACAACTGTAGACACTCATTTTAGAATTTTCATAATTCCTTGTTCAATCTTGGTTGTTAAACTAATATGATCAAACATACTGATTGATAAAAGATTATTCTTTAGCTCTGAAACATACGTCACTTTCTTGCAACAACATTTTCTGATCATATTTTTTTTAATTTGATAGACTTCATACCTCACTTCTTGCTTTATTGCTCCCAAGAAGGACCACTCCACCTTTTTCCAGTTCAAAGGCCTCGAAGAATTCCTTCACTAGACACATGGTATATGTGCACACTAAATCCGTGACCTAGCTCATCTATGCATCTGACACAAACGACACCAACACGTCAGTAGACTTGTAGCTATAATACGCTGCACAAACATCAATAGATTCCTTCTTGAAATGAGTTTTCTTGCCTTTTCCTTTTCTCTTCTATTGTGCACAATTCGACTTGAAGTGATCTTTCTTGTGGTAGTTGTAACATTCAACATTTGTCAAATCGTCAAATGAGTATTGCTTCATCTTCTTTTCCTTAGCCTCATTTTCTTTCTTCCCATTTGACTTAGTCACATTCAAACTCCCATTATCACTTTCCTTAAACTCCTGAAACTTGTGAAGCTCCTTAGTCCGTATTAAGGTTTGCACCTCGTCTAGAGTAATGGTTTCCTCTTTCCTAAACAATAAAATGTCTTCAAAATGTTTATACTTCTTTGGCAAGGCGTTAAGAAAAAGTAAAGCCTTATCCTCATCTTTCAGCTTTACCTCCATGTTCTCCAGATCGTCCATAATTTTTTTTTATAATTTGTTAGCTGCTCCATCGTCATTCTTGATTAGTTCATTATGAACAAATACAACTGTTACTTCAAATAGTTTGTGATGAATACTTAGTCATATACAATGACTCAAGTTTCACCTACATGACATGAAAATATTTTCCTTTGTGAGTTTTTTCAGTGCCTTATCACTAAGATACAAAATTATGGAACTCTTGTCTTTATTGATTATGCCAACCTTCTCCTTCTTAGACATAAACGTTGATATGTTCACCTCACCCTTTAAAGCATTAGCACAATCTTGTTGAATCAAGATGACATCCATCTTATGTCTCAATAATCCAAAGTTGTTTTCTTAAAAAGCTTCTTGATGTCAAACTTGGTGGCTATTTTTTTAACTTCTTAACTTTCTTTCATTTTTTGGTGTCAATTGTGGGTTCTCAACAATAACAAAACAAGAAACACAAGAACAAGATTGAAAGAAAACTCTTTTATTGACTAGACAATTCTATACACAGAGTCTACTCACAATACATCGTATTGTTTAAGCCCAAACAGTTTCTATATATAGAACCTAAGTCATAACAAACACGCAATAGATAGTTTAACCCATCTTAACACTATTAGACTGTCTCTAATAAATGGTCTTCTTCTCCTTTCCATGAGATAGTTTATGCATTTGACAAAGTTCTTTAGCAGACAGTTTGTTGCATATGATTTAAAGTCAATTTCTTTCATTAAAAATATATTGGATAACAAGGATTAATAACACTTACATCAATGATAATGACGATGACAGTCCCCTTAATTTCTTTAAGTAATTATATGAAAGTCGACCTCTTTATCCTATATGTTTTCAATGAAAATAATAAAATTCATTACAACAATATCATTTTATATTAGTCACAAATCGATAGAAGATAACAAAATAAGATGAGAAGACATGATAACATATACATCAACCAATTAATAAAAAAATAAACAAATATATTTCAATCGAAAAATATTCAAATTTATAAGAGATTTAAACGTTAATTAAACTTTAATATAATTGTTGTGGCTGTTGTAATTTATTAAACTAGTAAAGAATCAACATATTGCGCTAGAACTATTAGATAACTTATTCAGAATTTTCAAACTGTTCCACTCAAGTCGGTTAACTATCATCTCTCTCATTGTGTAGATTCCATTTTATAAACTATTTTAGTTTTAATTTTTAAATATTATGTTATTTTTTACGTATTGCAACAAACTCTTTCCAAGGATAACATAAAGAAAAGTAGGATAAACAGTGGGATAAATAGGTATTATAAAATTTTTATATAATTAATAAATTTTAGAAAAATTTTCTTATAACACGGAGATATGGAAATCATAAACAAAAGCACATTTATATAGAAGAAACCTAAATTGAAAGGAAAAAAAATTCATAAGAGTAATACAGGAATTTATGTACTATTTTATTTTATATTCAATCTCAATCATCATAACTTTGATTATGAAAATACAATGTATGAATCATACATTCACTGTAATCATCACTCATAAAATATAAGGCTTATCATCAAAGACTTAGAAATCTTTAATCAACGTGATCCGTAAACAGGAATGATTCATATTCTCCTTATAACTTATGTTTGGCAGAGGGACCTATGCTTAACCCAACCTAATCCAATCAACTTTTAACAAACTAATTTTTCTTTAAAACACCCAGTTAAAAATGTTTTTATATTACAAATTTGTGATGTTCACATCCAATAAACCTAAGCTCAACTATATAATAAATATATACTAAAAATACTAATTGTGTAAGACATTAATTATAGGCATTAATAATAATTAAAATTTAAAAAATTAAACTAATAAGAAAACTTTCTACTATCTTTTACATGCATTTTCCATCATATGATCTTAAATTATGTTCGTTATTTTTTTTTTTATATTTCACTATACAGAAAATTGTTTTTTTGTTTTGTCCTACATAGTGAGACTAAATTTGCAAAATCGATGAGCTCACCATAAAACTTGCAAGTTTAATATTATTGTGAGATGTCATGAATTGATGCAAAATTTGCTCCCATGTGTTTTATCATATAGACTAATACTAACTTATGCAAGTTTTGTTTTCATATGTACATGTGTTTACCCCACCCATTTGAAAGGGAAAATAATTATTCAAGTATCACATGAGAACTTAAGAACAATCAAAACCATGATTATAGCAAAAAAAAAAGAACTTATATTTTTATTCATGTAAAAATATTATTTATTATGTTTAATAATATTAAATTATAATAATTAATTATTTTTATACTATTACAATTTTTCATTTAATTATAATATTTTTGTTTCCTATAAATGTAATAAAATTAAATTAATTTTAAATGAAAAAATTGAAGTGTAAATAAAACATATAAAAGTATATATTTTATGATGAATAAAATTTAAAAAATATTAAAAATGAAATAACAAAGTAAGACCCATTTAAAGTAAAATCAATACCCTTTCCATTAAAGAGGTCCTTATCTTCCTAATTTTCACCTCAAGTCCATCAACATCCTTAGTATTATGTATTTGATATTTTTCTTATTTTGATATTTAACGACCCGTCATGATTTTGTGATGGAAAGCCTCGTAAAAAATTAATAAAAGAAAATATTTGATTAGAAATCATCCTTAACTTTGATTCTTCAACATAACTCTTTACGTATCCAACTACAAATTAGCCTACATAATAATAGTTATAGTTTTATAGGATTTTGAAGCAGTCTTTAAGTAATTTAACATATGAAATTTATTTAATTTAAGTAATTAGATTTTCACAGTTTTCATTAAAGTAGTAGCTATAGTAATAATAATAATAATAATACGAAAGACATATATAAAATGTGGTTTTGATTTTGCTTCCTTCACCCACCCTCTTATTAAGGAAACAGAGAAGGATATGGCAACAACCCATTGAAGCCGCACAACAAAGTAATGGTTTCCATTTTTCAACGGTCACTTATTGGACAGTTGGTTTTTTTTGCGTGGGGCATGCAAAGTCCAGTGTGAATGCCAACATAAACTTTCGGCTCTTACTAGTTTTCTTGTTTTCTTTTGTTTGGAATGTAGGGTAGGCTCTATTTCAAATGCCTCTTCTTTAGCTTCACTTTTTTTTTGTTCCTTTCTAGCTCCCTAGAGCTACCAATTACCATATAATTACACTATTAGACTTAATTAGTTCCCTGGTCTTTGTCACGTAGATTTTTTCACCACACATTTAAAAAAAAATAAAAATTTAGACATGTTCAATTTTTTTTTATATATTCTCTACTTGTTGTTCACGTGTTATTTTACTAGTATAGTTACATGCGCGGGAATTTGATGAAAAAAATATTTATTATTTTTTATTAATAGTAACCTATGTATATTATTAACTCATGAAATAAAATGAAGCGTGAAACATAATACAGCTAAAACATGATGCTTTTTTATCCATTCACAGAAAGAAATCGGAAAATACATTCGTACAGCTAAAAAATGAATTATTATAATTAGTCAGACTCACATGATCGTCAATCTATTCTTCCGTTTCTGTTTGCTTATCTTTTATAACTGAGATAATTTGCTATTGATATAAATATAATTAGAATTCTACTATTGCACAGTGATTACAGAGTATTAAAATTTTAATAAAATATCACTTCTTTTAAATAAGTCTAAATTTTTCTTGATTTTTCATTTGAAAATATCTAACTCTATTTGTTATGTTTTTGCGTAGATAAAATACAACATTCAATAAATTAATCAACTAAAAAGTGTAAGAAAAAATTCACACATATTAAAATTCAATAAATTAATCAACTAATATTTTGTTTGTCTTTCAATTTAAGGCAAGAAAAATAATATGAAATTAGTAAAAATCATTAAATTATTATTTGTTATATATAAAGGCTGCATGTTAGACATGGTAACGAATATTATCATCCCAACTGTCGGACACCTTAGAGTTCAATAATTATATACATTACATACAAAATTATACAAAAGAACGAAGAAAGAAAAATGGGATCAAACCAAAGTTCAAGCAAACTAAATACAACAACTCTCAAAAAGAAACTAAACAAATCTAAAATCAAGGAGTTGAAAGAAAAAAATTAGAATTCAGAAAAACATCAAACCAAGTAAAATCTACACATGTTAATCTTGAAAGAAAGTAAAGCTATTACAATTAATGATACATTCCATCCACCTACTTCTAAAAACCTAGAGAATCATTCTAAAAAAGTTACAGATCTTGATCAATAATTTTAGAGAACCAAAATAATATATTAAAAATTTACATATATTATCATTATTATTAATACAACAAAAACCAATACATAATTTAATATAACTATAACTATAAAAAATCAAAAAATATTTAAAGAATCATCTTTCATTCATTTAATTTATTGAATTCATCAATAATTAAATTAAAACGAAAATTAAAAATTTCGAGAGAAGTAATTACTAAAAGAAAAATCTTTAATAAATAAGTCACAATTGAAAAATGGTTATAAAAACATATAACAATTAAGATCTCATTTTATGTTACTAAAAAGAATTTTCATACCAAATATTTTTTTAAAAAGTAAGAATAACTAAATTAGTTAGAATGTAACCACTTGAAAAGAAGACAAGATATAAACTATTCAATTTCTTGTACTCCAAACATTATCAGTACATAAAAAAAATCTTTTTTCATAAGAAATAGTGAAAGGTTAAAAATACAATATTTCACTGTGAAGTGGATCATGAAAGGATTATCCTTTTTTCATAAATGAGACACGTGAGAAATGAATAGAAATAATGAGTCTATGTTTTACTTTTTTCCTTTTTTTATGAGTGAAGCATAACATGTGAGAAATGAGAAAGAAAAAACAATAAATTTATGTTTTACTATTGAAAATATAATGTAATTAAAAGGAGGAGAAGAGAGAATATAAAAATATCTTAATTTTTCTTCACTTATGTTTCATCAGTTTTATATTCTTTAATATATCTAATTTTATGTTTTAATATTTATTAAACTTAAATGAAGGTGTGCTGCAAGATAAATTGGAAACTGTCCTAATTTGATTTCTATTTATTAAATGCATGGATTCTAAAAACCTTGAAGGACTACTACATCTCTTCCCCACTATTCAAGAGGAAGAAAAAGCTTGACTAATGAAGATAAAATCACATTTTAACAACGTAAGTCTATAACCATAAATATTAAAGACAATCTTAATCACTAAAATAATTGCACAAGTTCAGGATATAAAGACTTTGTTGATCTAAGATATGAAGCAAAACTACCAATAATCCTAACAACTCCCTGTATAAAGACCTCTATAAGCACTGTGTTTAGGACACTCTCTAATAACACCATCTATGTTCACTTTAACTCATCTCATATTAGACATCTTTAAGATAAAATAACTCTAAATTTATAGTAACATTTTTATAACAATAATTAAAAAAATATAGTGTTATTTTTATAGTTTAACGTTATTTCATATAAATTATTTATTGTTGTGGGTTAAGATAAATCTTCCTACCTATTTTGATAACAAAATTCCCATCTTGTATAATATATTTTGCATTTACGAAAAAGGAAAATGCGTACGCTTTTGTAACAAAAAAATAATGAAGTGGTTTAAATATATTCTATTATATATGATATAAATATTTAAACAATATTTAGTGACTTTAAAATGTTATTAGAATTTTAATAGACTTTAAATTATTTCTTATTTATTATATTTTATCCATATTTTTTTTATTAATACATTCACATACAAATAGAAATGAAAAACTCACAAAAAATAATGTGTTATTTCTCATTCCAAATTCTCAAAATAAATCACAACAGCTAATGTCTTATAATATTGAAGTTTATATTTAAACAATGTGGATGATCTAAATACATTTTTCTCTTTAGAAAAAGTTTAAAATATTGTAATTATTATATAATTTGCTAAAGTAGTATATTTTCAAGATATGTGGATTAATTGCAGATTATGCTAATATTAATGGTTATTTTACATGTTAAATGATGTTTGTCTAATTTCATAGAATATTAATAAACAAAACTTCATAAGATATCTTAAAAGCATGAAATCACTCTCACAAGAGATTAAGTCAACTTTGTGAATTTTCAAAAGTTAGCAAATTCCTACACCTTAAATCTAAAAATACCATAGAATGTTTGAAAGATTGTAGAGAGGTATATTCAAATATATTTATTATACTGAATTAAAGTGTTTGTTAGTTATGGCTTGAAAATTAACTAATGACAAAAGTCATCATATGTGACATATTTGGTTTGAAAAGTATTTTGGTAGTTATGAGAAGAATAAGAAAATATCATTGATGACGATTATGATTGGTGGTGCATAAGTTGCTAAATTCTTTTTCAATCTTTTAAGTTCACCAAATGAAATCACATTGTCTTTTTTTAGGTAAAGTTTTAAAGTACATGTCATCAATAAAACAAATTCAACAATTTTTTTTACAGAAAAGTCACTTGTTGAAAGAATCTTGCCAATCCCGTAACAAGGATTTCTTGTTAAATTATAAATCTTCAGTATTTTTACATTATTTATTTATTTATTTATTATTTTACATATTTTATTATACTAAAGTTTAAATTTGCATATCGTTATATTTTGTAAGTTATAAAACTCTCTTAGTGACCCTTTTGTTAGAGAAATTGTAAAGCTGATTAGCAAGATTTTTCTTCGAGTAAGAAAGGTTTCAGATTTAAATAATTCTTTAGAGTGATTAAGAGAAATTGCAAAATTTATTAGCAAGATTTTTCTTTTCAAAGTTGAGTCTACAATAACCGAGTTTCAGATTTAAACAACTCTTTAGGAGGAAGAAAATATGCTTTGAAGATTTCACTTTAATGATATATATTCATCTTTTTCCTTAGAATGTTATTTTTGGAAATGGTTAATTGAATATGGAAAATATGTTTTGAAGATTTTATATTATCATTATTATTATGGAAAAATATTCAAATACCCTAAACTTTACTTCTTCGTTTATAAATACGCACCCTAAACTTTATTTTTTGTTCCATTGATTTCTAAATAAACACCATCTAACTTTAATTTTATTATGATTAAACTTAAAATTTTAACATTTTGTAAACACACGCTTTAAACTTTAAATTGTTATGTAATTGATTCTGAGGGTTTGTGTCAAGATAGAGTTAAAATGCTAAATGGAAAGAAGGGTTATTGATATATTTATCTTAATTTTTAATTATTAATTATTTTTCCTTACAACTCATGTTAATAAGCTGGAAGATTAAATTTGTAACTAAAATTTTATAATGCCTTAGATTGTATATTTATAAAACTCTAAAGATAAAAATAAATTTAATTTTTCACTAATTTGTTTTACTTTGACTTCTTTATTAAGTGTTCAGAATTGTTATCAAAATTTGTCATAAATTATTTATGTAGTCCTCATTTTATTATTCATGACAAAGACTGGTAACGGTTGAGTTTCTCCTTGTTTGTTTTTACTTTATTATTTCTGGCTTTGTCCAACGGATTATTATTGGTCCAAAGTAGAAGATAAGATCGTTGTTTTATTCATCTTATTGAGATTAAGTCTAAACATAAGTTGAAATCTGCCCAACTAATTAACATCATTTCACTTTAATAATGACATAACATGTGTCGCTGTCATTTTAATTCAGCAAAATACTCAAACAAGTTAACAACAGCTATGTGCCGACCAAAGTAATCATAATTAGGAGTTATTTTTTTAGCTCAATAAATAATACACGGATTCGATAACTGTTCTAGACTTTGATAATCTTACCTAAAGAATATTTTTTAAAAATAGTTATCATTTAAGCATAACCAAAAAAATTAAAACATTAAATATCTTAATGATATAAAAATAATTTAAACGAAAAATATTTCTTATAATTGAATAAAAACACTTGAATATGAAATATATTCTATTAATATTAAGAATAATTTTAAAAATATATAAATCTAAGATAAATTCAATACTATTAATTGTATTAACTATTTTTATTAATATAATAAATTACTTCTTTTCATTCTCATAAAATTTGTAGTATGTTACATAAAAAAGGAAGCAAACAAAATTGTTTGATTGATCATAAAAGGGTTAAATATGATTTTCGTTCTTAAATTTTTGTGAAGAATTTTATTTTATCTCTTATTAAAAGTGTAACTTTATTGTATTTTTACAATTTTTTGAAGTTATGTAAAATATTCACATCAACTTATGAAATTAAAGTGTTTTCTATATAATAAATTCGTTAACATCATCTGATGTTAACGATATTTGACATGATTTCATAAAATTCAGAAATATGATAGGATTATACTTTCAATAAAGAATAAAATACAATTCTCCATAAAAATTTAGAAACGAAAAACATATTCCACATATAATCAATCACAAATAAATATTAATTATGATATATTAATAAATACAAATACGGCTATTTAAAAAATGTTTTAGCTTTGCTTATGATTAGTTTGGCACTTTCAGTACTAATTGGCTAATTTGGAAAATAATCTAGTCAATCAAAATAATTAAAAATATATATATGAATAAAAATGAGTTGTTTAGTCATATTTCATTTCATTTGATTTTTTTTTCTGTACTTTGAAAACTAAACACGGAATTTGAATTAGTTTAAATAGTATTTTTTATTCAAAACAAATGTATATTATTAGTCTGGGTCAGAGGTCATATCCGGGGGAAAAAATAAATTTTGGGTTGATTGCTTCTAACAATGTGCCATCTGGTTTCAAATCATAATTAATACCTAAATAAAAATTTGTTTGAATGATTCAATTTAAATATGATTATATTAAAACATTAAAATAACCAAATTCGTGTTGCATTGATATTTTCTTTTTATATAATAAAATAAGTTGATGTAATGATTTAAGAGTATGGTAGTTAAAATGGAGAGTGAAAATTTAAAATGGTAAGATTCTACGATTTGATTTTATACATATATTTATGCAATTCAAATTCCACCATATCGTTCTTATAGCAAGATTATAAGAACGGTAGAGCAAAAGATTATAAGAATGATAGTAGAATAAAAATATGTGATGATTAATTTTTTCTGTATCAAATGTTTATCTTCTTGAGTATACTTAATTTTATTTAAAATTAATGTCATTAAATTCTGAGTGTTGTACATTAATGTCAGTAATATTATTCCATTCACTTAATTAAAATTAATGTAATTAAAATTTAAAAGAGTTTCTTGTGCTTTTGAAATGAAGAGTCTCCATCAAATGAAGAGTCATGATGTGCCTATCCACTCCTCTTCTTTATTGCTCTCATTTCAAATTTAATTAAAATAAAACAAAATTAATTTAATTAAAACAATTCTCTTGTTGTGCACCCATTTCAAATTAAAAATCTCTTATGCTGCTCTGTACCAATTTTAGATGAAGAGTCTTATATGTTACTCTGCCTCCACTCCTCCTTCTTGATTGGGTTTTATTTCAAATTCAATTAAAGTAAAACTAAATTAATTTAATTAAGACACTTTTAACCATCTCAATCTCTTTATGCCAAATTCAAAGTGTTTGACTTGGTAAACTTAAGTTTGAGGAAACATTAACAAATGAATTGATTTCATGACAATATTTTATATTATTTTCTTAGTTATGTATGTATATTTTTGTTTGTATTTAGGGGGTTTGTGACTTTAATTTGTATCTCTTTTGGGAATTAGATGTTTTTACATAAATTTTACATTGTTATTATTCTTTTATAGTATATCCTACACATTAGTTCATGTTTTTAATTAGTTTCATGTAATATACTAAGACATACTTAAAAAGTTTTGTATCAAGATTCAATTACCCCTCATATGCCTTCTTTTATTTCTTTAAATCATGTTTGTATTAAGATTGAATCATCCCTCATATATTAAGAAAGTAAAATCTATGATCTATGTTACATTTATGATCTTATGAACTCTTTATGATCATACTCATAATTTGGATTTTAATTATCTTGTTTACCAGTGAAAATGAATTTTAACTTTATTTTTTTTAATTTAATCAATTATATGTTGTAGATTGTGTGTGATTTATATGAATGGTGCAAATAGAAAATAATATAACATTTTTTAAAGTTGGAATGGAAAATAAATAGAATGAAGGGGTCAAGTTATTAAACACTAGGGTTACAAATAGGAATGTAGAATTTTCTTTGTTTTACCAAAATGTCATGAGACTCTTTCTTCATTGTTTTTTCTTTTCTTCTTTTTAAACCCTCCTTCCTTATTCCCTTCTAAAACCGAAAACCACACCCTCTCCTTTGCGTGGTTAACTGAGTTTGTATGCTAGTGAAAAAAAAAAAAAAACGTATGGAACATATTTTTTTATCATTTTGACTAGTTTCTTGCCTTCTTTATTATTTCTATTTTATTTTTTTTTGCATGCATGCTTGGGGTTTGATGAAGGAAGATAGGGTTTTGTAAAATTAAACTTACTTTTAGAGCATTTGATAACTATGAAGTGATTGAAGGAACTTTTTCAGAGTTGTTGCCTCGTTCTATCTTTCAAGTTAAATTTATTTTAAATTCCAAGATAGGGTATGATTAATCCTTTGGGTGAATTGGTAGTTATGCTTGTGGATAAATTGAAAAATTAATTAATTTATTATATTTGAAGCCTTGTAATTGTGAATTTTAAGGATAATTGCATGTGTTCAATTTTTTTAGTTAATGATAGAGTGAGGTCATATTTATATCTTAGAAACTTATCTTGGGGGTTCACACTTGATTACTGGGTGAATTTCTCAATGGAATATTTCATAACTAGTGTATATAATGAGGGTGTTGGCTAAGATTCTTAGTTTAACTGATGATACCAAAAAAATGGTGTTATCTTAGGCTAAAATTCCTTAGTCAAATATGAATTATTATTATAACTTTGGAAAGAATTTAAACGTGTGAATATCACTTTTTGTGAAACGTTCAGAAAGGAGATTATTAGTTTTAAGTTGAAGAACCTTACTAATTAATCAATTTGGTTGAAATTATTTTCCTAAATAGTATATAAGACAAATAATATTAAAAAACCTTTTAATTTTGCTAAATTGTGAGATTTAAGGGATTGTTGGTTCTGTACAAAGAACTTATAAAGAAAGAGTCCGTTACTACTAATTTTTAGGCAATTGCTTCCTGCACCTTGTTAATTACTTCCTGCACCTTATCCATTTTTTAAAATTTCAATTATGTCCTTATCATTTTTATTAGGTTACGGATTAGGATTTTTTTAAGGTTAAATTTATATTTCGGAAAGAGTTCTTCAGAAGTTATTTGGGAAGAATGTGTGTTATATTTCAGAATATATATTCTAAAAGTTTAATTTTCAACTTTAGAAAGAACTCATCTGGGAGGAGTGTGTCTTGTGTTTCGGAACGTGTATTTTGGAAACTCAATTTTTCATTCTGGAAAGAAATTTCTAGAAAGTATTTGTTGTATTCTAAAAAACCACAAATTGTTGTAGAACTCCTTCTAACTGTACCTCTAAATACTTCTTCAGGCACCTTCAAGTTTTCAGAAACTTTCCAAAAGTGTCTTTTATATTATTATGCATACTATTTAATCTTGTATTCTTCTACCTTCATTTTCTTCCACCTCCATTTACTACTGTGCCGCCCACCTCCAACCATTTCGCACCTTTATTCTGTTGAAACTGCCGCCGTCAATTTGAGTTTTGGACTTCATAGTCTTATCTCGCCTTTTCAACCTGAGATAAAGATGATTTATTAAAAGTTTTGAAGATGATTTGATGGTAATTTTGCGATTAGGATGAATTTTTTTAGAAATATATTTTCAGAATAGATTGTTTAGAACAATCCATTCTAAAAATGGTTTTTTTAGAAATATACTTTCGAAATAAGTTATTTCGGAAATTAATTTCAGATTTAAAATTAACTTTCAGAATAGAAATGAAGTGTCTAAGAAAGCTTCGAGATGCATGAAGAAGCCATCTTATTATAAACTGCTCCGTTCAACAACATTAAACACTCTTTAACCAAAAGTAAAACTTTTTTATTGAAATCTAACCCAAATCAATCTTAAATCAAATCCAAATTCAATTTCATAGTTTACTAAAAGACAGGATCAAATGAGACAGGAAAGCAACCACCTATACTTACACTACCTCCCACGAACAACAATACCACCTCCGATAAATCAAGCTGCAATTCAAAATCCTAAGCTATTTTATATTAACTCAAATAGACACTTATGTCTTATCTTTTCATTGACGAGGTGTACAAAGTAATTTTTAAAACTAAAGGCCTGAAAAAACTGAAGTATTTTTTTCGGACAATTGCTTCCTCCACCTCATCATTTTTATCTACATTTCATCATTTTTCAAAAATATCAAAATTGTTCCTGGTTAAGGATGTTTCTGAAAATTAAGTTCAAAAAAGACTTTCATATTATCAATTCTAAAAAAAAAAAAAAAGTAAAAATGAACATAAAGAAATTTGATTTCTAGAATAGAAATTAACTCTGTTTTGTAAGTTAAATTTCAAGTTTGAATTTAACTTTCAGAATATAATTTTCAAAATGTAAAATTTTTATTCCCAAAGCTAAACTTTAAATCCTAAAAACAATTTCTGAAATGTTCTTGGATTTCTCTTTCCAAAATAAAAAGAGAAAACACAAACCCATAATAGCATTTTGGTCATTTTATTTGCACGATGGAGTGCAGATAAAAATTGATGGGTGCAGTAAGCCATTGATTTAGTTTTCTGGGAGTAGGAGGCCCAAATAGTTTGTTAGACAGTAAGAGACTGTCAAGTGACAAACTTGGTAAGAGACCCACACGTGTTTAATTGAAATATAGAAGAAAAAAATATCTGATGAGTATGAATCTACTCGTGAGGTCTCCGCTGCCACTGGTGATTATAAGTCAGCGAAACAGAATTCCCATCTCGAGAGCAATGTCGATTGAGTCATCGTCGCTCATGGATCCGCCGAAGAAGGTCATTGTCTGCGGCGGGGGAGTCATAGGAGTTTGCACGGCTTACTATCTGGCGGCGAAGGGAACTGCCGTCACGCTCATCGAGAAGTCCGACGTGGCATGCGCCGCTTCTGGAAAAGCCGGCGGATTCCTCGCCTACGATTGGTGCGACGGAGGACCGTTGGAGGAGCTAGCTCGCGCGAGCTTCAATCTCCACCGTTCACTCTCCGAAGAACTAGACGGTCCCCGATCGTACGGTTACAGAGCCCTCAACACTCTGAGCCTCACCATAAAGGAATCCGGAGGCTCTACGGCTTCAAGGTTCATGCCCTCTTGGATCGACGGGCCAGCTCGTAGTCCTAAAACAATTGGAACCCCCGAAACGACGGCGCAGGTGCACCCGCAGCTTTTCACCCTCACGCTCATTGACAGAGCCGTGGAGAAGTACGGGGTGAAGGTGGAGATTGCGAAATTGGAACGGGTGGAAGTGGAAGAAGGAGGAGTTGGATCAGTTGTGGTGGAAGGAGGGCGAGTGTTGGAGGCGGACGCTGTAGTGTTGGCATTGGGCCCTTGGTCCAGTAAGTTAGCTTTGTTATCATCGGTGTTTAGAGTTTATGGGCTTAAGGCCCATAGCATTGTTTTGGAGCCCAGAGACCGCAGTTCCATTACACCGCATGCTCTGTTTCTCACTTATCATTCCTCCGAAAGAGGAGCTCTTGACCCTGAGGTGTACCCTCGGCCCACAGGTAAATGCCAATATATATAAATATATATTTGATTTGATGATATAAGTAGTAGATGTGGGACTGGAAGGTTAGAGGTGTTGTGTTTTGTTTTCAGGGGAGGTGTATGTGTGTGGGATGCCGAAGGAGGAAGAGGTGCCGGATGATCCTGCTGAGATAAGGGGAAACCCTGAATCGATTGCGGTGCTGAAGAGGGTGGCTAAGACTGTGTCAAGCCATCTTGGGGAAGGAGAGGCAGTTGTGAAGGCAGAGCAAGCCTGCTTCTTGCCCTGCACTGATGATGGGATGCCCGTGATAGGAGAGGTTCCAGGGGTGAAGGGTTGTTACGTTGCAACAGGGCACAATTGTTGGGGTATTCTCAATGCCCCTGCCACAGGAGCTGCACTTGCTGAGCTTCTTCTTCATGGACATTCCACCATTGTTGATCTTAAGCGCTTTAGTCCCTCCCGATTCCTTCTGCCTACAAACCCTTAGATGCTCTTACAGGATCACTATTTCCAACTTTTATCATGACACATGTAACTTCATATAAAACAATAAAAAGCATTTGTGAAATATCATTATTTTTATACAATTTTATCTTTTTATCTAATATAAGTTTTTCTCTTTTTTTTTTTTTACTTTGCTTCATTCATTTTCATTTTTATATGTTTTTCTTCAAATTGTTTAGATATTTTCAAATTTCAATGCGATTATTATTTCTTTTTATTATTTTCAGTACTAGTTGTAAGTTTTATGCATGCTAGTTTTATAAGGTAAATCACCATCTATTTTATTTTTATTATGCGAGACTTAAAACAATAAAAAGATATGATTTCCCGCCTTCAATTTAACGAGTTATAATTATATTGACAAAATAATTAAATATATTGTAGAAAGACGCTTACACTAGACATTAAAATATCTTTCAATAATGAAGTGGGACTCTTTAGATTGGTCAACATTTTTAATAATTTAAAATAATTAACTAACCTCAAGTAACGTTGACATCGCTGATTTGCATTTTTTTTTTTATCAAAACGCAATCAAATGAAATAAAAAAAAAGAAATAAGCTGATTTTAATTGAATATAAAGAATTTAGTTGATATGTTAAATTTTCTTCTGTACTAAAATTGGTCCAACATTTTAGAAGTTACACTGAATGTAACTATTTCAGTTGGAGTAGAAAAAGAAATCAAGATAGAATCTGAAAATTAGCAAATGAATTAACAGAGAACACAATTACAACACACAACGTTGAATCAAATACCAAAACCTATTAGTCAATGATAAGTACATCATTATTTTTTTTTCTTTCTACAAAGAACATTGTGGCAAATCATCATTTAGACGTTATAATAATATGAAGAGGAGTAAGAGGAGGAGGAGGAGGAGATCTTCTCAAGAACTTGTAGCACCTCTTTCATTGGAGGCCTTTTTAGAGGAACGCTGGACACACAACTATACCCTAGCTTGAAGTAGGCCAACAGGGCCTCCTCTCTACCCTCCAATTCAGCCCTGATAGCCATATCAACCATACGCAAGGCCCGGTTCTTATCCTCCATCAAAACCGCAGGCCCTTGGCCCATATCATCCAAAACCACAATCTTCCCCGTCAGCAGCTCAAGAAATATGACCCCAAAAGAGTACACGTCCCACTTGGGGTGAGGCTTCAGGTTCCTGAGCGACTCGGGTGCATGGTAAGGAGACAAGCCCATCAAGGAGCTCGGGCTAGGACTCGGGCTCGGGCTGGGCCCATACGCAGTGTCTTGGAAACTGTCCCGCGAGGCCGTGGATCTCTTGCTCCCAAAAATACGCGCCGATCCGCCAGCCTTATAACTGGTGTCTCCCGTCACTATCCTCTCAAGCCCGAAGTCTCCAATTTTGGGCTCCATGTCATTGCCTAGCAGAATATTGCTAGGCTTCAAGTTTCCATGCACGTGTTTCTTCTCGTGGAGGTAAGTCAGCCCACGTGCCACCCCTTTCGCTATCTTCAGCCTGATTTCCCACGGTAAATGACTCGGCGAGGAGCCCACCTTCCCTGATTTACATTCCAACACACAATTTTTTACTTCATCATCAATACCGTGGCATTGACCAAAGTTGGTGAACCAAATACATTGAAAAAACATAGAAACCCAGGAAAATAAATGATTTTGGTGCAAAAGTTATTAGAGGAACTGTAGAGGTAGGTAATGGAGCAGGCAATTGAATGAAGGGAAATAAATGACTTACTGTAACGGACATTGGCAAGGCATCCGTTGGGAACGAAATCATAGATGATGAGCTTCTCATGGTGTCCCCAGTAGAAGCCTCGAACGCGAACCAGATTAGGGTGCACCAGTTTAGCAATAAGTCGAACCTGGTTCTGGAAATCCTTGAACCGCTCCACACCGCTCTCCCCGATTCTCCGAACCGCCAAGGACATACCATCTTCAAGAACTGCCTTGTACATTATGCTTGACCCAGTGGCACCCAATATGTACACAGAAGCCTTCAGCAGCGTTTCCAGTTCAAGCTGTCGTTCACCGTCCACAATCACTAGAGTCCCCGTTTTGTCCTCCTGTTGCTCACCCTTATTCTTCTGCCCCTCCACCTCACTGTCACAACTGCTTGTTGTCTCCGAACACTCTTCCTCTTCCGCTCTTTTACTCAAACACGACCACCTCATGAACCTTCTAGACTCCAACGAACTTTCACTCCCACTCCTCGCAACCGCCTCCTCCTTCACCACCTTCTTCTTTTTCTTCAACCGGTACACCTGCACGAATATCATGCCCAGGATCGCAATCCCAATTACGTCTCCCACAACGATTCCTATAATCGTTCCTCGTTTCAGACCACTCTCCTTTTTCCCACTCGTCGCAGCCGACGAATCAAACGTCCGCGGGATTGCCGCGATTGCAGGAGGAGATATAGGCGCAGAATCTTTCGGTTTAGAGGACGAAGAAGAAGGAACTGGACACACATTCTTCGTTTGTTCTCCACACAGGTTCACGTTACCGGAGAACGACTTCCAGTTCTGACTCAAAAACACAGCGGAGTCGGGAACTTGGCCCGTGAGATTGTTGAACGAGAGATCGACGGTGGCGTTCCCCGGAATGTTTGCCGCGAACTCAGTCGGGATTTCCCCCAAAAATCTGTTGTAGGAGATGTTTAGGTAACGCATGGCGTCTCCGCCGAAATCCGCGGGAAGAGTCCCGTTGAACAGGTTTGAAGACAGATCCAAAACCTGCAACGTTCTCAACCCGCTGGGAAGAAAACCGTACAAGTAGTTGTTCTTGAAGGAAGCCAGAGTTAGGTTGTGCATGTTGGAGAAATCGCGAGGCAGTTTTCCCGCCAAAGAATTGTCGGAGAGGTTTAGGCATTGGAGATTCCGAAGCTGCGCTATGGACTCCGGAACCTCCCCTGTTATTAAATTGTTGGACAGGTTGAGGAGCCGAAGCTCGGAGGCTTGGGACAGCGAAGAAGGAAGAGAGCCGTTGAGGGAGTTGTTGGAAAGGTCTAGGAATTGAAGGTGCTCAATGGAGCCCAGATCGGAGGGAATTGAGCCCAGAAGCTGAGAATTGGGAAGCGACAACGACGTGACGCGGTACTCGGTATAGTTCGTGGACGCTGCTATAGGGGAACAAGAAACGCCGTTCCACGAACACGGAGTCTGGTCACTGTAGTTCCAGTTTGCGAGGACGTAAAGTGGGTCGTTGAACACAGCGTACTTGAAAGAAAGCAACAGAACGCCGTCTCTACTCAGGCCACAACACTGGTTAACAGTGAGGAGAAGAAGAAGCAGTGAAATTATAAGAGCTTGACAGAAGAGCCTCATGATTTTACAGAGTAATCCCACATTGCTAAGTGAGGGAGAAAGAGGAGGGAAAGGTGTAACGGGGATTTATTGTGATGGGACAGAAGGCCATGTGGATGGATGGATTATAAAAAAATATTTGAAGGACATACACAGCTCACCAAAAACAGAACCTCTTACAAATATGCTCTCTGTGAACCTACACTGCTACGATTTATGGTTGAACTCCGAATAGTTAATTGCTTAATTGCTTGTCTTCTCTCTCTTCCTAGTACTCTACTTGTAAAGCGATGCCTCTGTATAGCATCTTTTTCTACTACTACTAGACATGCAGGTGAAGTTGGAAATTTTATTATTTGCAAATTCTTTGTGGGTGATTGACTTCACAAGCCCCCCAATGATCCAATCCCTGTGACAATATAATTAAGTCTTGGTCTGTTTAGTATTAAATATTACTCTTAATTGAAGCTTTACCAATAGAAAATTGGCTACTTTATTCTAACTAATTCGACAAGCTGTCATTTGTTTTTTTTTCTTTATTGCTGTTTTAGTTATGGAACGGGAGAAACGAAAACAATTAAATTCTACGGTAACCAAGTCTACCTTTTCCCACTGGATACCATCATTTTCAACTTCGCCAAGAAAGACTCGGAACCAATACAAAATGTTTTTAAAAAGAGAAACAGAAATAAGAACAGTATCTTTCTTCAATGTAATAATTTATGTATCGGAAAAACATATAGCTAGTTTCGTGCCATTATTGAAGGTCCCAAAACATAATCCTACCATCCGTCGCAACGTCGTCGTCGTTATTACGTTAATTAATTCAAGTGAAAGAAAAAAAGGAAAATTTTGATCCCAATTCAATGTGCCGAATTTTAAATTTGACTGGCGGTCACGAATAATAGGTGTGCCATGGCATGCACGAAGGACCATTCCGCATTGAATTTCACTACCGCGAGAACCAGAAGATATGGTCCCATTAATTAGCTAGGGGGACAGTAAATACATAGTACCATATCAAATCACCGCGGGAACGGTCTTGTTTTTTCTTATAATTGTCCATGAACCATAATCCATAACACTGATGAACATTGCTCACAGATAATTCTACACTTATCTAAATAAAATAATATTCTATAGTACAACAACTCTATGGAAGAGCCATGCTTATTTTGACGGTGGACAAAAAAATAAAACGGACCCTCATTTCTGTCTGTATGCATCTTTTATCAAACAATGGCAGATACTGTAGATTCGCCATTAGATTATTTGGAATTGCAAGGTAGCACCAAGCTGAATTTTAGGTCACAATTTTGGGCTTGCAGCATAGTACAAAATAGCTGATTCGTCGTTTCACACTTAAGCATTGATGATCGGGTTTCAGATCACACATGGGAACGCATTATCATCTACACTGTAGTCTTGTTCTTTATTAGCTTGGCTCCTGCATTTTTAACATTTGTTGGCAGCTTTACTGACCTCTAATTTAAAAATCCATAAAGGTACCAAAGTAGACATTTAATTAACCCTTTTAAAAATTAATCAAACACAAGATTCAAAAGGTCGTGTACCTGCTTTAAATGGTGGAAAATTCACAAACATGATCTAGACTAAAGTTTGTGCGACTTTTCACTTTCTGGCCCTATTAATAGTAAAAGGTCCTTTAATTGTTTTTCATTAAGATCAACCCTTTTATTCTTTGCTAAGGATAAAAGGTTAAAAGAGAACTTAAAGCATATACGTTTTGCTTTCCTTTAACACATATTCCCTTTCCATATAGAAAAAAAAGATGCAAGGAGCTACTAGAAAGGAGAAGGTTGGGGCCATGGCAGATCAACAAGAAAATTGCTTCAAGAAAGATTAGATTATGGACGCTCGATAGATGATCTAATAAGATGCACCAAACCAACGGTTCATTTGAAATTGTGAATGCATGTTAACTAAAACAAGCACCAAGTACACTCCACTAAACTATGAAACTAACGTGTACATATATGCTTATGCTCAACCAACCCCATCCAAGATTCAAGCAAAGATTAGTAAACCTTATATTAGTAATCTACCAACTCCGCAATGAGAAAAATAAAAAGTAAAAGAGAATGAAAAAAGGCTTGCAAATACGTAATTTTCGAGGGAAATATATTCATGCCTATCACATTCCTTGAATTTTTCATTACAAGACATTTGAATTTATAGGTGATCTCAAACTTTGTGAAAAGATTGTGCCCCCTAAGCCTTTAAGTTGGTGTACAATGATTAAGGGCCAAAAAGAAATTTGACTATTCATTGATGGATATAACACTTTACTTATCAGTGGCGCCTAGCAACATAATGTTTGCTTGTACCTTTTCTTCATGAACTTGGAGCAAAAAGAATAGGGTTTTTCCTTTGAACTCAGGTCTTCCATTTACATCTTTGCTTCTCCCCAATGAACGGATCGTGTTTCTTCCTTCTCAAACAAGCTATAGCTCGTTGAATCTTTAAACTCCTTGACATTTTGTTCAGTTGATCAGCAACCAAGTATTTTTAACAGATAATGAAAAATAATAGTTGAATTGGCCTGAGTGAACGAGAATCAATGAAGAAAGTAAGGTAAAAACTTGTCAACTAAGCTAAAAGGATGGATTGAAGTTTCAGCAGTTAAAAGAGGAGTCGACCACGTGGCATGACCTAGTCCAAAGTCTTAACAAATATTAAACAATATGTGTCATGGGACACTTGGATTCAAGTCCTTAGTGGCTGCTTCTACACACCAGGCTGACCAAGGCTTGTTTCTCACTGGCAATTTGTCTTTGTGCTTTGTTTAACATTAATTCAGATTTTTATGACTTCACTCACACATGCATGCATAATCTAAGTTGGGAATATATGCATTTCTTTACTTCAGCCAAGTTAAATAGAAGATATAGGATTCGGATATGGGGTTAGAAAAATTGAGTCCAAATTATTATATGGGATAAGATCTTGTAAAATGTGATTTTGAAAAATATTATGGGTCGATAGTGTCAAAAGCCTACTAATTATATAATTTGTAACTCCCAGAATTCCGACACAGATGCTTGCAGAAGAAGCTTGCACATGGTGGATATCGTCACCTTATTGGTCACTGCGTGGCACCGTGCAATTGGTCTATTATAAATTTGGGGTTTTTTCAGTTAATTACATGGACAATTATTATTATTATTAAATGTGAAGAGTCGAGAATGAAATGGTACTGGTAATAGTTGTCATTAACAAGACATACTATATGTAGGTTTTCTACCTTTTTATAAATTTTGTCCCACACGGAGACTTCTTTGCTAGACTAGCTTATATATAGTTTGATTCTTCTACCTAGCATTTATTGATGAATTACACGTCTCTTGATTGCAACAAAAATAATCATATAGATTCTTAATTTCTAAGATCTATATATATATATATATAACGTGACTAGTATTATTACATCAAGATTAGGGTTACATAGAAGTTGGTACATAATTTAACAGTATATTCTTCTAGTCTCGAACAAAGGCAAAAATGCTATGGGGAAATTACATCAAGAGTACACAAGCCTGTATCGTCAAACATAAATAAACCATCATAGCTTGATAAATAATCCAATAATATAAAATCGAATTTTAAATCTCTTCACTTGTAAAGTTTGAGGCCGGAAACTGAGTACCTCGATTTTATTTTTTATATAAAATAAGAGTTCAATTTTTCGTTGCTCCTTAGACCATGTATGAAGGTTAGAGATGGCAAAGGAATGCATTGAGTGCTTTTCTTTTATTATATTTATGTAACTAAAAATTTATACACGTCTCTATTTAATATGAAATTTGTGTTTTTATTGCGTAATGGATATATTTATATTCGGATATATATCCATTCTTACTGTTATGAATTAACTCAACAAATCTACTTATAACTTCTACCACAAATAAAAAATATAATAGAAAAATAACAACTTTTAGATGGTAGATTGTAAATAGTAATAGAGAAAGAAGAGAGAATCACATACAAAAAGTTAAAATGTTTTGATAGAAATATTAATAAACTTCGACTTATGTCCACAGAGGATTCATTGTATCACATAGAATAAAAAAAAGCAGTTTCTCTCTCAATAAACTTTTGGAGATACAACTAACTCAAAACGGTTAACTCAAAATAACCATAAAATGCAAGATCTTATTTATAGTGTAAATACTGCTATAACTGACACACGTGAAACACGCCTAAAACTAACGGAAAGACGGTGAACAATGCTTCTTGTTTCAAAACAAAGCAGTCATTACACGATTTTATCAGACAAGTCATATCTCAATAGACGCTGTTAGACTAGACAGTTTAGTCTACTAAAACAGTCTAACAGTGTCAAATCGTCTAGTAACCTTAAAACCAATATTTTACTTTATCATTTATCAAATTTCAAGAAAAAAATTATGATTACATAAATATTAAAATAAATTATTAAATAACAATTGCATAAATGTTAGGCAATTATAGAAAAGAATACACAATTATACATTATTTAAATTTCATGACAACTATCATATCCATTATTTTTTAAAATGTAGAGAGGTAAAGTACGTCAGGGATTTGAGAGAGCTTGATAGATATAAACAAGTTAAATCATTGAGAGAAAGAGTGAAACATTTTGTATTCAAAAAAGAGTTCTTCAAATAAATAAAAAACTAAGAACTAAAGAGACAATAAAACATACATTTTTTAAATTATCTAATAAACTAAATATTTACACAATTGAATACCTCAAAATTGATAACTAGACATTTTCACGTGTCAAAAAGTAACATTTTGTATTAAAAAAGAGTTCTTCAAATAAAAAAAAACTAAGAACTAAAGAGACAATAAAACATACATTTTTTAAATTATCTAATAAACTAAATATTTACACAATTGAACACCTCAAAAATGATAACTAGACATTTTCACGTGTCAAAAAGTAACATTTTGTATTAAAAAAAGAGTTCTTCAAATAAAAAAAAACTAAGAACTAAAGAGACAATAAAACATACATTTTTTAAATTATCTAATAAACTAAATATTTACACAATTGAACACCTCAAAATTGATAACTAGACATTTTCACATGTCAAAAAGTAAATACTAGATAAAAATATTAAAAAATAACATAAATGATTAAATGTGAACTTTATAAAAGATTTAATTTAGTAAAAAAATTATGTTTCTTTAAATGTATTACATCATTTGAACAAAATAATGTAAAAGATGTATAATTGAGGTTGTGATGAAATGGAAAGTACATTTGAAATTAGAGAGGATTTGGTAGATATAGAACAATAGAGAAAATTAATAAAAGTTTGTGTAGCAAAATAATTGTTCTTTAGATAAAAGGGACAAATGATCAAAGAGAATAAGTTTTTTAGGTTACCTACTAACCTCATCCCTATAGGCAATTTTAAAATTTGAGTATTACTCATATCTATGCATGTATATGGTTAGACAAATACTAGAAAGACAAACAATAATGAGAACAAGAGTCAATACACATAAGGGAATGACGCTACCTTTAATCCAAAACCTTAAAGCATTAGATTTGTGGATATTTTTTCTTATATGTTGCCCAACTTTCTCAATTTTACTTAATGTGGGACTAAGACTCACATTTAGATATCCAATACTTACCTCAATTTACACTAGTGTAGAATAACCTTTTTACACTAGTTTTTTTTTTTTTAACTAAATTATGTCGATTATAGAAATTTTTATAATAATTTAAGAGACAACCTAGTTTACGCATTCATATGTAAAAAAACTTACGCATGTGTCCTTTGTGTTCATTGGTTACTATCACTATCATAAATGACATAATATGTAAGATGATATTTATTTTGACACCAACCATGTAATGAAAACATGAATATTCAGTCGTATAATCACAATATATTTAAACAATTACAACTAAATACAATTAAAATAATTAAATTATCCATTCTAATTTAAACTATCTAGTATGGCTAACTATCATAAAACAAACATAAAATACCTAAGCAAAATAAAACAAGAACTTGACTTCAAAATCTCTTAAAAGAAAAATTCATCTTTGTAGATAAAAGCACGTTTTCTATATTGAATGTAGTTGAACTAGCATAAAAAAAAAGTTGATCCTATTTACAAAAATTCATTAGATATTTTTTTTTTACTAAAAGAAATATATAGCGTAAATTAATTATTTTGGATTAGTGTTCCAAAAGTGGTCAAACGTAATTGACTAAGGAGATGAAGCGTAATGTTCCTCAAATATTAAATAAAAATTAATTAATAAAAATAAATGGAGGATGACTGAAGGAATTATGATAATTTTGAGTCACCGTGAAATATAGGGAAATAAATAAGTATATATCGAAAAATTCATTTGCTATAATATAAAAACATAAGTATAAGAAAAAAAAAAAAAAAAAAAAAAAAAAAAAAAAATATTTTTAAATTATTTTTTAATAATATAATTATTTTATAAAATATAATATTTTTATTTTTTTTTTTTTTTTTTTTT
>Ga0099824_1001681_pt1 | contig 31604 bp, 18 predicted proteins | sample SiratrowhiteBW_FD_76837 | JGI IMG/M metagenome (GOLD analysis project Ga0099824, IMG submission 76837) | Root nodule microbial communities of legume samples collected from California, USA - Siratro white BW | ecosystem: Host-associated > Plants > Roots > Nodule | place: USA: California... | reverse complement strand
GAACCACTTATTTGAACTGAGCTAACCACTTAGTGTTTTCACCTCTCAGACACGTGTGTGTTCCAAAACTACACACAACGAACCACTTATTTGAACTGAGCTAACCACTTAGACCTTCCACTCATGAGACACATGTGTGTGTTCCAAAACTACACACAGCGAACCACTTAGGTGAACTGAGCTAACCACTTAGACATTCCACCCCTGAGACACGTGTGTGTTCTAAAATTACACACAGCGAACCACTTATTTGAACTGAGCTAACTACTTAGTGTTTTCACCCCTCAAACACGTGTGTGTTCTAAAACTACACACAGCGAACCACTTATTTGAACTGCGCTAACCACTTAGTGCTTTCACCCCTCAGACACGTGTGTTCCAAAACTACACACAGTGAACCACTTATTTGAACTGAGCTAACCACTTAGACCTTCCACTCCTGAGAAACATGTGTGTGTTCCAAAACTACACACAGTGAACCACTTAGGTGAACTAAGCTAACCACTTAGACCTACCACCCCTGAGACACATGTATGTGTTCCAAAATTACACACAGCGAACCACTTATTTGAACTGAGCTAACCACTTAGACATTCCACCCCTAAAACACGTGTGTGTTCCAAAATTACACACAGCGAACCACTTATTTGAACTACGCTAACCACTTAGTGTTTTCACCCTTTAGACACGTGTGTATTCTAAAACTACACACAGCGAACCACTTATTTGAACTGAGCTAACCACTTAGACCTTCCACTCTTGAGACACATGTGTATTCCAAAACTACACACAGCGAACCACGTGAACTGAGCTAACCACTTAGACCTACCACCCCTGAGACACATGTGTGTGTTCCAAAATTACACACAGCGAACCACTTATTTGAACTGAGCTAACCACTTAGAGATTCTACCCTTGAGACACATGTGTTCCAAAACAACTGTGTTTTCTCTTTCATTGTTATGTGGGACAGCACATGCCACGTCGGAGTGTCAAACGGAAGTAAGAGAAAATGCGGTGTCAAAATATCATTTTCCTTAGAAATTTAATTATTTATTATGCAATAATATTAAATTATTTATTACAACTAATATACAATTATTTTCTTACATATGTAATTTATTTGTTCAATTTGTTTAAAGCTCAACATATTGCATCATGTTAAATAATTCAGGAAATAAAATTATTATATCCAATTTTATAGTGTGTACTTTATTCGCTGTTATTATTGTTATTGAAATTTAAAGATGAAAAGTAATGTTGTTAATTTTTTATACGGTATAGAGATTATTTTTATTAGGAATCATTAAATTCCACTCTAAAAAGTTTTGCAAGTCGCGCGGGTAATTTTACATTTGTAAAATTATCATATACCCATACTTGTTTATAAAAAATATTTGTAATTAAACAAATTTGTAACTAAATATTTGAACTATAATGCTTAACTGTAATTATAAAGTTGCATCATACATATACATATATATAAATATACTTTGTTATTTATTTATTATTTTTCTCAAAAACTAAAAACAATGTAAAAATTTAGAAAACCAATTTAACTTAAAACAGGTAAATTAAATTTTGGAAAAGGAATTAAATGAGAAATTAAAAATAAAGTAACTAGATTAGATAAATATTTTCTTAATAAACACCCTACGGTCATCATTTATTGGACGATGACTAATTGTGGACACTTTCTTCCTGCACCTATATGGTTTCCTGCTGCACTCCGTAGAAGAATAGGATTAGTATTTTACCCTTAATAAAAAAAGCTTCTTCCACCCCTCTTTTCGATCAAAACTATATCAGATTTTACAATTTGTAAAATCTGATATACATAAAATTCATAATATAATTTTTGTGTTATATTTTTATTGTATAAGTAAAATATAAAAATTATTTAATTAAAAATATAAAATTATATTTTAAATTTAAAATATAAAAAAAATTGTATTTTAAAATATAAAATTTAAAATATATTTTTTTTATTCGAATTATACAATTCAATATAAATAATCACAGGTTTAGAAGGATATTTTCAAATTTTTCAAAAGAATGGCAGTGCAGATAAACCATGATGGTGCAGGAAGAAACAGCCCCCATTGTCTCGGCTACATGATATTGGTCTTGTCTTAAGTCCAAATCTGCAATTAGCCCATTTATTTGATGGGTTGGGATTGTATGAATAAAATAAGTTTTTTCCCTATAAATCTATAATTTCAATTTTACTTCCATTAAAATATTTTTCTCTCTAATTTTGAAATATACGGCCTTTAAATCCTCTAAATTGTTTATATAACACTTTATAAAAGAAACAGAATTTATTTAAATAGTATTTAAAGGACAGCCTCAATTAAAGAAACTAAACTTTACATGTTTTAAAGAGATAAAACCTATTTCATCGTATTCTATATTCATGAGTTCTTCCTGTAAAAGAAAATAAGTTTAATTTTAATATATTGATTTAAATTTATTTTAAGTGTAACTTTTAAACTACTTATAAAAGTTAATGATTTTATCTAATATCATCATATTATCAACGTATTTTGATTAAATTTTTTTATAATATCAATTTTTATGATTACAGTGAGTTATAATAATATTTATTATTATAAAAATAATCAATATCATTATTGATTATAACTTTATTATTATAGGAATAATAATATTATTAATATTATTTTTTTATAATAATTATTATAATACATAATTATTTGATAAACCATATATTTGAAAATTAGTATTTTCACTTATAAAAATAAGTAAATAAACAAAATGACAAAAAAAAAAAAAATTTTTATAAAAATTATAATAAAAAAAAAAGAAAAAAAAAAAAATAACAAAAAAAAAAAAAAGTGCCATAAATATTCTAATAACTCATTGAGGTTTATATCCTATAAAACAAAGAAACATAGCAGCTTTCCTTAACCACAAAGTAAACCAATATTGTTTTTTTTCAAACAAACCATATATAAAGTTGTTTTTTTTGTTTTATCAGCAAATATATATCTACAGTACTTATGACAAAACAGAAGGCATTACACATTTAGAACACAAGGGTAACATTGGGAAATATTCTTATCACGCCCTAATTCCATTTGTTGTATTAATTTTCGATGATCCCAATTTCGCCACATCAAACTGTGAAAGATAATTGTTGGAAGAAGCTTCCATCACTGGTGGTTCATTCAGAAATGCCCAGCTGCTCTTAGTCCACCTGCACTCACACCATCACTTACTAACATTAACATTAAAGGGATCCATAATAGTACTCCAATTCTGCAATTACAGTATACAATTTTAAGGTTCTTATTATTATGGTACTTTTCTAATTTTATTAAACTAGTTATGTAATTCTTTTGTCAAATTGAAAGTGACAATACCCAAGTAACAAGTATCATTTTTTTGTGTTTGTAAGAAAAAAATCTACTAAAACCAGCAATTCAATTTACCAGCAACTTTTGTTCATAAGCTGCTCCAAACTGTTTTCGTCAACACTCATGCCTAAGGACTCCTTTATGCTGGCCAAGGACTTCTGAGAATTCTCTGAATCTTTGAATGTGGGTGTCTGTCAATTATCCATAATAAACATGAAAATAAATTTTATATTTAAATCTCTAACAGGTAGGGGAAAATTGCAGAGGTGAAAAATTAATTGTAGAGATTTTAATTTAGAAGTGAAACCTGAATAGTCTCAGATAATTGGGAAATAGCTCTGAGGTGTTCTAACTCTGTCTCCTTCTTTGCTGTCCAGTAAGCATTAATTTCTTCATTTGTGAGTGATCGATTCCTCTCTATTGTAGCTGAAAATAAGAACCCTAGTTAGAAATCACGTGCGTAACATAGTATTAGGATAACACTTATTATTCTTACCCGATTCAGGATCCAAGGTTGGAGAATCCCATCCTGCCATAAGAGAACCCATTGTTGCTCGATTTCTTTCTTTATCTTAACAAACTTAAGCCACACTCCAATGTCTTTCCAACGACCTAATTTCTTGTTATGAACAAAGTTTTATAAGCTATATATATATATATATATATATATATATATGTATATATATGTATATATATGTATATATATGTATATGTATATGTCATGACAAAGCTCCGACTTGTTTATCTTATCTATTCGCAGGTTTTTTATTTGTGATGACCATTGCCAATGTGTCATCCAAAAGTTTTGGTTCTTTAGTGATAATGATCATGAAAATACAAAAACCACACACGCTTATCATTTGAATCTAAATAAAAAAATTGACACTAGTTTCAGACAGCACACAGACTTTACAAAACAAAAGCGGCCATCACATAGCCGCAGTTTTTGGTTTTTGGTTTTGGTTCTACCAGCATTTTTTTTGTCTACTCTTTCCACACTTAAAATCTTCCTGAAAGGAGAGTCATGAGAAAATTAAAAACAAAAAATTATTTATCAAAAAGATTCTTTATTTATAACAAAAAAATATAAACTTATCATTTCATGTACTCGATAAAATAATTAGAAAACATATATCATTTTTTTTCACCAGCTCTTGGAGTGAAAACCTTATCAATTTGATTGTGAAAAGTGAATGCTTTGCGTGATAAAAGAGCACTTGTTAAAGGAAACTTCATTCACTTCATTATTTATTATTATCAGATAAATTATAGGCATTGTAATTTTTGTTCGCATTTTTAAAAAAAATTAAAAAATAACTAGAGTTATTATTAAATATTGTAATTAGAATTTTATAGAAAATAAAAATTTTAAAAAAATAAATTTTTCTTCATTTAATCGATATAAGAGCTACTAAAAAGTTAGAGTTAGTAGTTATGTGTGTTATAAATAAACAAAATAGTTATATTTAAAGATAATTTTAGAAAAAAATGTATACAAAATAAATAAATAAATTTTATTATATATTATTACAGATGCTAATTAACTAATTTGACAGGATTTATCGATTTGTTATCACACTTCACACTTTTTTTTTTCATTATAAATAAAATATGTGCTCTTCTAAAAGTTTACTCTCTCCCTCTCTCTTAGATATTTAGTGTATGAGTTCTTAGGTAATTTAAAATTAAAAAAGTTTACAAGATCTTCTACTCGTATAGTTATTGAGATGAGTCTCATATTCTTGAAAATTTACAACAAGACAAAAAAGTCCTTCAATGAATTCACAAATCGTGATTCTGAATAGCAACACCAACATGAAGCTGGTCTTTTTTCTTTTTTTGTTCTTCTATTTATATACCTTGATTTTTTTAATTCAAAATTAATTTAAGGTAGAATGAATACAAATAGCAGTATTAATTCTTACCATCGAAACATATTTTGTTTATATTTCTAAAATGTTTTTTTGTTGTCTGTAAACAAATTATTTTAGTTATTGTTATTTTATTTTAGTTTTGGTAAAACGCTTTTTTATTTTTTAACTTCCTATATATAATAATTTTTTTCATTTTAAAACACATTATTTTTAAATTAATAAAGACTAAAAGTAAATTATCTACGTACCGAAGAAGAAATATTTACGATACTAAAACAGAACAAGATATAACTGTAGTCAATAGTATAATATTTTAATCATATACAAAATATAAACTTTTACTTTGAAGTTGTGTTGTCTTTATTTCACATACTAAAAATAATGAATTATAATATATGTAATAATGTTTTTAATAATCCACCTTTTTAGGTAAATTTAATTAGTGAAAAAATCATCTGTCAATTTATGTATCATTTTTTTAATTCATTATTAAAAAGACATGTTTTGTGGTTGTTATTGAGACAAAAAGAATTTATAGTATTTTCCTTGCTCTGAGAGAAGGTGCATATTTTACTTCTCGTATCTTAAAAATACCAACATTGTTAAATATCATGAAGTTAACAAAATTTTATGTTACTGAAAAGACTTGTTAATTTTCAGAATAATTTTAACTAAAAAATTTTAAAATAATATAGCATAATAATTATATAAATTTAGTATAGATTTTACATCTGTGAAATTAAAAAAAAAAACCTGAACCAAAAATAATAATTTAGTTTAATTCGGAAATAATTTTTTCAAATAAAAACTCCAAATACTTTTTTTTTTTTCAATTATTGATACTTATTATTATTACTATTTTTATTACAATATTGTTGTTGTGGTGGATGTAGATTACTTTTTGAGACGAAAAATATATTTTTTTGTTTATAAATAGCTATATCCATATCTTTTTGTAAAAGGGATGACAAATTTTTTAATTTTTTAAATTCTTTGCAAAAACAATTTAAAAATTACATTTATCTTATTTAGCATTTTTGTTAATGATCTTCAACTCGCTTTAACTTTTAAATAGATCCTTTTTCTTTATATTTTAAATAAGATGACATTCAATCTCTTATTTTATTTGACATATTAACTAAAATTCGAACAAAACGAAATTGCAAGGATTGAAACTAAAAGTTTGATAAAAAAAAAGTTGAACATATTTTTTAAGCATAAAATGAAAGGATTTAATTACTATATTTTAACAAATATAAAAAAATTATACTTTTATAAATTATCATATAAATAATTTATATTTTATGTGAATATTATCTAATAAATAGATAAATACGAAATATATGCATAAATTTATTGATATGATTATATTTACATATTTTAATATAAATGTAAATTTAAATAAAATAATAAAGTGTTATTTTAAGAAAAAACATCCCTTATAAGGTTTAACCAATTTTACACATATTAACAAAATATACAAGAATCATAAAGGAGTTAATCACTTTAAGCAAGGAATAGTGGGATGTGAAGGTGCATAGATAAACACTCACACACTTAACCACAGAGTGAAAACAGGTAAGTATTATCTTTCAGAGAAACCCGAAGTTCTTATTGTGTGACAAAATAGAAACCATTTACACATGTGTAGACACCAACTATATTACAAGATAACTGAAGCAAGATCATCAAGCACCAATTTCATTTCCGGTTTTAAATTTGGTTGATCTCAAGTTGGCTACGTGAAACTGTGAACCATAGTTGTTGGAAGAAGCTTCAATCACTGGCGGTTCATTCAGAAATGCCAAGCTGCTCTTGGTCCACCTGCACTCAGTCCAGCCATTTGCAAAATATTATTATTTTCCATATAATTAATCTAATTTATAACTGATCAATTGGGCAACCACATGTAACATAACTTACCAGCAATTTTTCTTCACAAACTTCTTCAAACTTTTTTCATCACCATCCATGTCCAAGGGCTCCTTCATGCGGTTCAAGGTCACGGTACTTGACATAACAGAATTCTCTGAATTCTTGAATTTGGGGTTCTTTAAGTATGCATTATTAAACAAAGAAACATATTTTTTTTTTATATTCAAATTTCTGACACGTGTAGAAGAGGAAACATAGGTGAAATTTGTAGAGATGTTAATTTAAAAGTCAAACCTGAATAGTTTCAGATAATTTAGAAATAGCCCGGCTGTGTTCTGACTCTGTCTTCTTTTGTGTTCTCCAGTAAGCATTAATTTGTTCTTTGGTAAGCGATCGATTCCTCTTAGTTGAAGCTGCAATGATAAAAAAATAAGCCTCTTTGAAAAGCGCAAGGGTTTTACTATTTCAACACAAAAAAGTAAGTGCATGATACTATTATAGTACTTATTATAGGTATACCTGATTCAGGATCCAAGGTTGGAGAGTGCCATCCTGCCATAAGAGAACCCATTGTTTGTTAATTTCTTTCTTTATCGTAATAAACACAAGCTCTATAAGCTCTATATATAAGTGCTGATAATGCCTAAGCTCCTCCAGATTGTTTCTCTGTTTTGTAGTTATCTCTGGGCAAGTTTTTTATTTGTGATAATGATTACAAATGCGTCAGTGTCAGAACAATAATGATGAGAATGATCCTACTAACCAAGGACGAACATCACCGCTTGGAGTTTGGACATAAAATTAAAGATGAATATATTAGGTCTTAGTTTCGGGCAGCACACAAACTTTTGAAAGGCGGCGAGTGTTTCTTGCAGTTCAAGATCAGCACAGGCTTTAGACACCACACCCCATTAACCGATAGGATAGTAAAGACTTCTGATGAAAATTTTGCCACAGATTTTTTTTCTTTGTAATTTCTAGTTATTAAACAAGACACTTTCTGCGGTTTGGCAGGATAACTTGAAAGATTCTCAATCAAACGATAGTCACATTCCTTGTGTTTTCTTATTGGAAAGCATTTCAAATCAACCCACTGAATATTTTTATCCCTTCGCTGAATCACTTTTGAAAATTAACACACAAAAAAAAAAAAAAAACCTTGTTAACGACTCTATGAGTGGTCATTGCAAGTTACCCCGATAAACAAATATACAATTAAAAATAACACACAAATGCATGTCGTAGACACGAAATTCCAACACAAAAATCCTGGAATGTTAAGGTAACACCTCTCATGTAAACAAGACTTTGTTTTTGCTTATTCCATTGCAGTGTCCTTATCCTTTGAGTTGTCCCCACATCTAAACTTACAGCCATGACGACGAGGTTTGTCAGGGTTATCATGTTCAGAGTCACTCGGTTCAAGAAAAAGTCCCCGAAGACATCTTCTTCGAACCACGGGCTTGTAAGGCTCCCTCTCAACCCGGTTTATGCTCACTTCAGCCTTGGGTTTTTCCAAGCACGATTCTTTAACTTCAGGTTGAGGTTGCTGAGGGAGAATAACACGAACACCAGGGTCTCTTCCATGGATGGTACCATGCGACATGATCGAATTGTTGACGCTCTGAATGTTACTGTTGACGTATGTCTTACCCGCTTCATCTTTCTCCCTGGATGTGCTCTTCTTCCCTAGGGGATTGGGCCTAGTTGAGTGAGAACCCGCCACGTGCATTGTCACTCCTCTGTTGTCACCAGCCAGAGTTACCACACTCACTGCTTTGTCGTCCACGTTCAGTGTTGGGTTCAGAGCGGAAATGTCATCATCCTTGGTGGGATTTTCCTCGTCGGATAATGATATGGTTGAAACTTTCCCGTTCGTTGGATGTGCTGATGTTGAAGCTGGTGGCACGACCTTTGTGTCTTTCTCGCTAGGAGTCGACGTGGAAAACATCATCTTTCTCTCTATGGGGTTGCCATTGGATTTAGGCTGGTGGGGTTTGGTTGGTGTTTCCAAAGGGTCGTTGAAATTCTGAGTAGGAGTACTCTCCAACTCCAATTCCTTCACATTTGGCTCTGAAGAGGATTCTGAGAGAGAGGACACTGGCGAATCAATGGTCACCGAAGGTGCTGGTGAGTGTGATGATGGAAGAGAATCTGACACCTGTTGAGGTTTAGTTTTTGGGGTTACCTGAGGAAGGGGTGGCTGTGGTGGGGTAGAGGCTATTCCGGGAGGACGAAACGGTGGTCGATGAGTGGAAAGAGATTTTGATTTTTGTTTTGGAGGAGAATGAGATTCAGTGGAAGGACCTGCGATCCAAGGGATCCTAAAACCACACTGCTGTTTTTTGCGTGGCATGGATGTTGGTATGGTTAATATCTGGTGGAAAAACAACGAGTTTTTTCGTTTCTTTTCACCGGAATTATACATACAAGGTCTTCTTCTATTCTGGCTGATCTTAAAATTCGAAGATTGTACTGGTTGTGCATATATACTGAACAAAGAATTTATACCTTGGATGCATCGGAGGACTTTTGTTAGAATTTTGGTTTGACTAACCACTTTTGATTCCCAAACTTTTTCATACTGATTTCCTTGGAAACTACTTGATTTGTGCTTTGCTTAGACTTAGAGATTTACGTTTTAATCACATGTTTGCAAACCATTCTTCTCTTGCACCGTACGAAAGTGATTACTTTCGCCTCTCACGAAAGAAATTCCAAGCTTGCTGAGCTAATGTTTTAAGTCATTCATCCCCGTGTTAATAAGTTGATTTCATTGAATTTGCTCTGGAATATATAGAAGAACTATGCTTAAAATAATCATCCGTGAGTCTATAAAGTTGGACAAAAGAATGAGAAAAACGTGATCCAATAGGTTTGGCAATTCCATGTTTAAGCAACTGCAGAGTTCCTTTCTTCATATTCTCCTTTAAGAAAAGAATTCAAAATGCAAGATACAAGCTACTGTTGTGGTTATATGAAATCCAAAGATGAGAATACCTCCGTATACCTTCGCCACTGCAAAAGCAGAACCAATCAATTTCAAGTATTGCTAGCAGCAACATCAGGGTACGTAGAATCCTACACTTAGGGGAGAAAAACACACCCTGAACTTTTTTTATTTAATTTCTCAGCAATGAAGAACGTCCAACATTTTTACGATGAAATTACTGTTTTGAGTTAGGCCTTTATGGATTAAAATTAAACCACTAGTCCTCCCAATAGTTCTCTGAAAGTATAAAACAAGCAGTTAAACTCAGTGGCGAAAGTGGGATGCACTAAAACTTTAAAGGCATCAATACTTGTATTTCTAATGGTACTTTGTAAATTTCTTTTTATGAATTGTAATGGTACTTTTGTGTCACTCCATACATTAGCCAGAACTAATTTTTGTTTTGATTGAACAGAAGCAGAACAAAAAATGCTAGGAGTGTGCAGGATACTGCGACTTCGCCAAAACCCTCCAAGGGGCGCAATATTTCAACAATTCCAAGGAAATGGAATCCTTAACCTAAACAAAATATGTTCAAATTTTGGATGTGTGACGTCCTCTCCACTCACGCCGCAGAAAGGATTGGAGAATGTAACAGTGTCAGAGGTACTAATGACAAAAGGGGAAGAAAATATCGGTTCTTGGCTTTGGTGCCGAACTGATGATGCTGTTATTAATGCAATGAAAAACGTAAGATGGTTCAATTTTCTCAAAAAAATTCAATTTAATTATTTTCCTCAGAATTGCTTCTAACTAACATTGTACAAGGTTTCAGATGGCTGATAACAACATTGGATCATTGGTGGTACTAAAGCCGGAGGGGCAGCACATAGCAGGGATAGTCACAGAAAGAGGTACATGTGGTGGTTCCTTCAAACACCTTTTAATACCCTTTTGTTGAGATAGAAAATTTCAAACCAAAGTTAAAACTTTTTGTGACTCTGACCTAAACCGAACCTCTTTGTTGGATGCATGCATGAACTACAAGACTGCTTGAAAAAAATAGTTGCACCAGGAAGATCTCCCTTATACACACAAGTTGGTCAAATAATGACTGATGAGGTTATTTTTTGCTATCTCATTTCCAATATATTTGATATGCTATTCTTGCATTTTCATTGTGAATGATGATGAGGTTTGTCGTGAACAGAATAACTTGATAACGGTGACCTCTGACACCAACATTCTTCAAGCAATGAAAATTATGACAGGTAAGGGTAATTCTCCTATTTCTGATATTTTGCCACAGAGCTTAAGGGATAAAAAAGGTCACGTTTTCCTTGCAGAGAATCACATCCGGCATGTTCCAGTTATAGATGGGAAAATTGTTGGTATGATTTCCATTGTAGATGTGGTGCGAGCAGTGATGGAGCAGCAAAGTGGAGAATTGAAGCGACTCCATGACTACATCAAAGGAGAATACTATTAGCAAAACAATTCAACCATGTATAGCAAATTCATGCATCAAATATAATACACCTTCATATTTCACAATAAATGTAATTTGATTTTTTTTATCACTTTCTAGAGCATCACTATACCAAATCCAGATTAACGCCCGTTTATTTCCAGATTTTAAAAGAAATTGAAAGAAAATTCAAAAAAAGAAAATTTCAAAAAGAAGTAAAATAAATGAAATGTGTTAGAGGCCTTAAAACTTCCACACAAATTCAAATATAAAAAAATTATACTGAATTTTTTTAATTACAATAAATAATTAATTATATCATAAATATTTTATCAATATTTACCAAAGAAATAAATTATATTATATAATTTACGTTAAATATTTATATCATTAATACTTTATTAATATTTATGTTTTTTATAACAAAAATAATAAATCTAAAAGATAAAATTGCTAATAATAAATAAATATTTTTGTACTCATTCTTCTTCCCTGTGTTTTAATTTAAATATTTTTTTTTCATTTTTCCCCTTTCTTATTTCTTTATTTTTCATCATCTAATTCACACAAAAATAAAATTAAATAATTCTTTTAATATACCAAAAGTGTTTTTGAGAACAAATATGTGTGAAAAACCTCACTTAATTGAAAATAATATTCAAGATATCATACCAAGGTTGAAAAGGACATTAGCCAGCTCTTACTATTACACTGTGTTGCAAGAATACGAGGGAGCCACATCAAGAAGCCAGAAATTTACGATTACTAGATACTATAATGTTATTTTAGCCTTAAAAAATGACCCACTTTTGAAGTCATCTTAGTCTACAAATATCCATTCATACCAACTAAATTTGTTCTAAAAAAGAAAAAAAAAATGAAGTTACAAAACGAAAAAGAAAAAGAAAAGAAAAAGCTAAATATTTATTTGTGTTAAGTGTGATGGTGCAAAACTTAAACCCTAAATCTCAATATCAGATTTCTAAATTGGCGTTGTTTTATAATTATAAAGAGTCACATAGAGAGTTCTTGTGACAGATCGTTAAATACTGAAAAATAACTTCAAAACTATGTACGAAAGAACTTGAGGTACTCAATTTCTAATATTAAATTTTATTTTGTTCATAATATAACAACTTCTTGAAATTTTTGCCAAATCTGTCTCTTAAATCAGTACAACCCAAAAACGATTAGCTTTATAAGAGAAACTTGTAGAACTAAGTTATTATTTTTTATCAACATTTATCTATTCTATTTTAATTATGTTAAGGTATAGTTCCTACTATTCGAGTTTTTGATGATTATCCTAGTCATAATAGTAAAGTAGGAAAAAAAATATAAGTAAGAAACAGAATGAAAATAAAAGATATTAGGTTTAAGAAAATTATATTAATAAAATTTCACAGTTTTTTTATTTCTGTGTTCTTTCATTTTTCTTTTTTTTTCTTTCCGGGTTCTACAAGAAAACAAATGAGAATTAGATTATAATAACAGGAGGCGAAAATAAATAAAAGTCTGAAAAGACATATTTACAATGTCCTAGAGGAATATGCATTGGCTTATTCTGTGTTCTACCTTATACTTTAGAAGAGAGAGATAATTAAAGATTCTAAAACTAGAAGGGTCCAAAAGATGTAGACTCCCTTTGAGCATGGGACAGTATCCTCAAACTGTAGGACTTTTTCCAGATATACATCTTTCGTCACTTCCCATACGGAAACACTGGCCATTCCACAGATTCTTTTGCGCCACCATTCATGCATTACGTGTTCATTAAAAACTTTTTATAAATGACTTCGTGAAAATCTATTCAAACTGTTTCGTTACGTTTCCGTTCTTAACAACATTAGAAATATACAAATTAATTAAAAACATATACCTTTTTAAATAATTATTATAAAAGTCAATACCTCTCCTATATACAACAATCTTCAATTAAGTAGTCATAATTTTTTACACTTAGCCTTGTATTAACAGCTTGATAACAGAGTGTGGAATACGAAGAAGTGAAAAATTCAATCCTTAACATCAAGAAAAAGAACGTTGAAAATGACAAGATTTAAAAAATTGTCAGTAATTTCATTTATTTGATAAAATAAAAAATATACGTTAAATGATAACTTATAAAATAAACAAAAATTTTGTATTAAATGAAATGGCATATTTTTTCAATACACTTTGTTCGTTAATTCTTCATAAATTGTTTATCAAATAATTGAAATTATGTGGACTCCAATATTTTTCTTTTTCGCAATTCTACACTGTGATCCAAATCTCAAAAATACATGCAAATTTAATATCTCTCTTCTTCTTCTCTCGTATAAGTTTTGTATAAATGAGAGACAAAAATTGTTAAAAGAAAAAAAATCATTTTTAATATTTTTTACTTTTGGAAGAATTAATTTTTCGATTTTCGGTTGGACATATACTTATCGTAGACACAGGTACTAAAAATATTTTTCTTACACTTTCTTTTAAAGTTTTCTTCTAAATTTAGTTGGATTGATTATTCTGTCGTGTTCTTCATCAAAATGTCAATTATTTGTGTTAATATGATAACAAAAATCTAACAAAGAGTATTGGGCCACATGATCCTACCCCTAATACAAAGTTTTATAAAATAAAAAGTTTAACTGAGGTCTGATTTTTTTAGGAGGCTTAACATTAACTTAGATCAAAATATATTTCTGCTCCCACTTTTTATTTCCTGTATTTTTTTTAAAAAAGTATCTTGATATTTTATTTCTCAAATTTGAATTATTGTTACTTTCCAAAATCTTAATTGTTTTTACTTTACAATACGATTTTGAAATTTTTTATTGATTCAAGATCTGTATTTTGTTTCCATTAAATAAACCTGTATAAAAAACTATAAAACTTATCTCTCTTACCTCGATTTGGACTAGAAATTGAGTACTGATCTAACTATGGATGATTTTTGATTTTTTGAATTCGATATAGAAATGAGACTTGTATTATATTCATGTAGTCCATGTTCACATAGTCATTTTTATTTTAAATTATTAAAATATCTCTTAGTTTGTTAGATAACTTACAAATTTATTTTATTATTTTTATTTTATTTGAAAAATCATTATTTTCCTACAAAATCTTTCATTATCTTTCTGAATTATACAACTCATTAAATAATGAGCAAGTTTACTTCGATTTTCAATGTATTTTTTTTTTCTCGTCACAATCTCAACTATATTATTTTTTGTTTTGTGTGTTTTCTGTTAAATGATGCAGTGCATTTAAGAAAATATAATTCTCAATCTTTGAAGTGTATTTTAGGAAAGTGAATTTCGATCTTATCAAATTGGATAATTTATAAAGTACGTATTTCGTTATTTTTTTTTTCTAATACTTTTATTTACTATTTCTTTTCAATTGAAAATATTTAACTATTGATTTCGAATATTCAATAGGGTGAATCTTTAGTTTGTTAAATAATCTAAAAAATTATATATTTTTATTTAGTTTATAATTTCGTTCTATTTAAAAAATTAAAAACGCGTATTTATCTATACTCATATTTCTCTGCAATTATGTAAGTTTTGTTCTTTTTAACAGTTTAACTCGCGTGATATTTACTATGTTAGCTTAAATATCTTAAGATTTTCCTTCTAACATTTATAAAACTAATAAAAAATAATTATTATAAACTTTTAATTATGCTTAATATTTATTTTCTTATAATTAATTTAAATTTATGTAATTATTATTTAATACTTTTTTAAGATGTATGTTATTATAATTTTTTCCTTAAAATTTGACATGGTAGAAAATAAAATATTTTTTTAAAATTAATTTTTTAATATACCACATTTATTGTTATGATTTTTATTTTTTTATACAAAAATTATTTAGGTGATATTTGAAACTTTACTGGTATAAATATACTCATTGCTCTTTGAAAAAAAAAAAAACAAAAGCAAAATACAAAATTTATACCAATAAAAGGACAAGAATAAGAATATAGTGAGACCTGCTCGTTGCGGTTAATAATAAATCCTATATCAAATAAGAAAAAAGTCAAAGAAAATAACGAACTGGATTTGACGGAAAAATAAAACTAATGTAAAGCATATTACAAAAATTAGTAAAAATAGCAATCGGTATGGTGTTAATTGCCAAATGATGTGGTTACAAAACCATTATCTTTTAGATTGTATAAAATTTTAAAATTATGATTAACATATGTTCATAAATACTTGTTTTCAGATTGAAATTCTTAATATTTTGTGCCCATGCTTCGTTTGCTTTGCTCTAGGCAAGAAAAGAAACTTACATAACTTATATATTTATGCAAAAATACTATTTGGATCTGCTAACCAAACTATAAATAAAAATGTTATATAATCAATTATGTTATTAAATAAATAAATATTTAAAATTTACAACTATAATCAACTAAAATGTTTTATCCCTTTTATTATAATAATAAATAATTAAATAAAAGTATAAAATTATTAATAATAAATTATATTATGTCTTTTTCACTCATTCTTACTCTCCTGTTATCCATGTAAACCATCTCATTTTCTCATTCTACTTTTTCTTGTCTTTTCTTTCTTTTTCCCATAGTCAAATTCTGGCACCGAAAAAATGACTCTATACAACACAAGTAACAAGTAACGGTGAGAACAGAAAGGAGCACATGTTCTGGAACTGGAAAACAACAATATAAATAAATCTGAGTTATGGCGTGGGCAGAGGCAAATGCAAACCATGTTGAAAACAGAGCAGGCTTTCACGTCTCAGGCACGCAAACTCTTTACTTCGGATCTCATAGCCAGACGAAACAAGTTATCAAGTTAAACCCAGAAAATCACCAAGTAAGTTTCGACTCAAATGCTTTTATTTAAAAATAAAATCACCAGAAAAGTGGTGCCACTATTTAATGCAATGCAATGCGCACTCTCCTCAATGGTCATTTCAAATGCAAAATATATTAATGGGTGTTGGAGAAAGTATATTACCCCTCACAAGTTGCAAAATAAGTGACAAGGATTATTATTCTATATCCATCTTAGAAAGAAGAAGCAGAATATCTTAGCCTTACAAATTGTTAGCGAATATATATCTGTATTGCAGTGGGCATTGGTATCTAATCCCCACCGCCACCACCACCACCAGCCTGTAAAAATATGAACAAATGATATTACAACACTCACTCCAACATCAAATGAAATGGACCAGCCTTAAAGCTCACATAAACTCATATCATAGGTTTATAACTCTCAAGGGATCAAATCCAAATGAAAGGGTACCTGACCCCGCTACACATACCCGGCAAGAGAATCATATCTTGTTGAATCCGTGAAAAAGTATTCGCCAACTTGCACACTACTTCACTCTCCCTTATTTAACCACCCACATCAACAATCTTTTCTCACTATCTTCTAATAACTTTTTTTTCTGTGCTCTTCTTACTTCACTCTCTGTAACATATTTAGACACATAGTAATGGGTTGGACACGAGAAGAGAATAGACGTTTTGAGGATGCTCTTGCGGTTCATGGCCCTGAGGACCCAAATCGGTGGCAACATGTGGCCAACGCCGTCGGTGGAAAATCCGTGGAAGAGGTGAAAATGCACTATGAGATCCTCCAGGAAGATGTCATTCGAATTGAGCGAGATCAAATCCCACTACCCAGATACAGAGGTGCTGGCATCAATGGAAGACACATTGACAATGAGCAAAGGTAATACCTTTTCACTTGTTTCCATTTCTAACATAAAATCTTGTACATGGTTTTAAGTTCTTAATACCCATAAATTTGTGCTAGTTAAGTAAGAGGTTTTTTGAAATTAAATTCCATTAGATTAGGGAGAACCCTTTTGTATCTGCATTGCCAATTTCATTAGTCTTTCGATTTCAAAACGGTTCTTCTCACTTCTCGTGTTTTAGAGTTTTTTATTACAATGATCAGAATGTCCTGAGAAATTGTAGTAGCAACCCAGAAAACGGTGATTTTTTTATATTATTATTGTAAGCAGAGAGCACGTGAAATTTGATCCATCAAGTTTCATGTCACATGCACCTGAGATCTATTGGTTTTGGATAATGTCCATCGTGATGCTAGTGTTATTATTCATCATTATCAACATTCGATATGGTATTGGGTAATAACCATTGATTCATGCATCGACATTTATCATCATTATCTTCGGGGATATTAGCCCTCTCTCCACAAATCACCTGTAATCATTGGTGTAGTTTTTTGGCACATGCAGTTGTCTACTTATTTATGCACATCTTAAAAGGCTGAGTTTGTTTTATTCTGAGTGTAAGCTTATTGTTTTCTTTGCCAGGCGAATGAGGAATCTGACTCTCCGATGAAGCAACCACCTGTGGAGTTTCAAGTTTCGACGAAGACATGTGCAATTTATGTGGGTGTGCTCACTTGCTGTGTTTCTTTTCCCATTATATTCACCCCATTGTAATTTGTAAGAAATATCATGTGATGTAACTTTGCCAGATATTAAAAATTATTTGTAACAAGTTTGAATGGTTAAGCACCTGCTAATCATTTTATTTTATCCTTTTAGCTACAAGTTAAAACTCAAATATAAACACAATACTAACTGGATATGTCTAGATGAAAGGCTAATTTTCTAACAAAGTTGTAATTTAATATGGTTGAAGGTAAAAGGACTAATACGGATAGTTTTACAAACAGCAAAATCCTCAAAATTCTACAGGAACATTTGATTTAGAACGACTGAGAATATTTTGGTGCTATACCCCATTTTGTTAGGTGAGGTGTTTTAAAGTAAGATAAATGATTAATGATAACTGTAGAAAGATAATTATTGAGGGGGAGATTAATGAAAATTTTTAATGGTTTTGATAGAAATGCAAAATTGAGTCTGAACATATGTATAAATTACATAACATGCTGTCTAGCTTCTGCCTTAGTTTTCACTTTTACCCATGTATGTATCTTGATTTATCAACAATTAATGGTAAAAAATATTTTATACCTTGAAAAGAAGGGACTTGAGTAGAGACCTCATACATAGCAATGGATAAGACTAAAAAAGTCAAACGTGCAGTATAAGTGAAAAACAGTTTTTCACAAGGTGTTATATCCATCAGATCTTCCTCAAAGATACTTCGTTTTCGATATTAACTATTGGAAAGTACACCAGTCAAGCTTATATTAACTATATTTTATTCTTTTAAGGACATATTCTTAATTTTTCATTCACCCTATGCACCACGATTAAGTACAATATTCCTCGATAGAATAAATTTGTAATAAATACTAAAAGAAATCATTTTAAGAACCCCAAATATATTTAATTTCGAGAATAATGTAGGAGAGCGAAATAAAATTTAATATTTGAGCATTAAGGTTGAAAAAAAAAATCATGTACAAAAGCACACAAGATCTGGGTAAATTTTTCACTGTGATGCAATTTTGTTTGGAAATTTCTAAATTAGATAATTTTTTTTAATTATCACCGTGGGTAAATTGTGCCACTACACATTAATATCGTAACGTAGAAATAGGCGAGAAGCTCTTTATTCGAGTTGACTGTGTGATTGTGGTTTGATTTATGACAACCGGAAACCTTTTCCTGAATTGAGAATGAGTAGAAGTGCCTTCGTACTATTGTGGCACCATTTTGTACCATCATAACGAAAAAATTATATTATTGTGACATCATTTTGTTTAGCAGTGAATCTTAGTCAATAAATTAATTAAGATCATATTAGTGAATGATAACTAATAAATTAATTAAGATCATATTAATGTGGCATGATTTTAGAATATTTTTTCTATACACCAATTACAAATATTTGGGATAATTAAATATAATAAAATTGTACTAATGTAATATAATTTTTTCAGTTACGGTATGGCTGTAACATGATACTGTTTATCTGGTAATTAAAAAAAAAAATTACTCAGAAATTTTCCAAACAAAATTGAATCAGAATGGCCTAGTTTGCACAACAATAAGGTTCCCTTAGATGGCAAAACAAATAATAACGCATAAAAAATTAGTGGGACAATGGGTCCATATTAGGACAGAAGACAAGTCAACAACATATTCAAGAATGTATAAACTCCGCCAGTAATTCTAATCGGAGAAAATTTATTCACAGTAACTATGATATGATAGGAATTATTCTTTGATTATATTTACAATTTTATCTAGGTAATATATATCTTATTAAATATATCATACATTATTAAAATAAATGTTTAAATATGATTAGAGAACAATACTTATAATATAAGATTGTATGTAATTTAGTTTCTTCATAAGAAAGTAGGTGTAACTCAGAAGTATGTAAATATATATGCCAAAATTATCAATCCGAAATTACGATTGAGAAATAAAAATGGAGAGCGAGGAAAAGGCAGCACCAGGAAAAGGAAAAATTAAAATTTCCAAAGATAAGGAAGGAGAACGGGAGAGTCGGGCAGCAAAAAAAGGGCTGAGAGAAGACCGTTATGTGTGGCTAAGAGGGGTTGTTGCAGAGTATATAAAAGAGCAGATTGTAATAAAACAAAGTTGCATTTCGTTGCCACCCTTGGTTCACAACTTGTCAAGGCGTTTCTGCAATCCTTGATTCGAGGGTAAAAGAATAAGGGCAAAATGGTGAAGATATTGTTAGTTTTGGTGTTTTCGATGGTGTTGGCTCTGCCATTCCGTTCCGTTTTGGGCCAGGAAGATTGGAAGGATTTTTTTGATCAGGGAGGGCTCCCCCAAGACGCACTGGACAAGGCCAAGAGGGCTTTTGGTGGGGCCGCGGCCCAAGCAGCCGTCGATGATTATTTCGGCGCCGCTCTAGGTGGCGGCTCCCCTGGCTCTTCTTCTTCCGACGACGACGCTGATGACGGCGAAGGCTCATCCCTGGCTGACTTCTTAGACGACAAGTAAAAACTCAAAATCCAAAAATTCTTCTTAATTTTGCACCGGGGAAATTATTTTAGTGAATATATTTTTGAAAGTAATTTTGTTTGTTTTTGCGAATGAGCAGTGGAAGCAACGACACGGGAAGTTCGCCGACAGAATCACCGGTTGAAGCACCAAATGGTTCACCTGCAGACGAAGATGACGATGTTGATGATGAGTTTTCTGCTCCACGTGCACCAGAAGATCCTTTCTCACCTGCAGAGGCACCGGTGAACTCACCCGAGGAAGAACCTACTGAAGCACCAACCGAAGCACCAACCGAAGCACCTGAATCTGCACCCGCAAATGCACCGACAGAAACACCCGACTTCGATGATATCGAGGAAGGTGAACCGGCGGCACCAACAAATGCACCTATTGGGGAACCAGAAGATAATGATGATGAAGAAGAGTTTGATGATGAAACCGACTCTTCTTCACCCAGCAATGCTCCCTCACTGGCACCTGAAGGTGAACCAGAGGATGACTCGTAAGACAAGAATCTCACCCTAATCCATTTTATTGACATAAACAATTATATACACTTCCTTGCATTGCAACTGAAACCATGTACATTGGAGGGTGATATCCATGATGTAACATAACACCTGTGCTCTTTTCCACCCTTCCACATATCTACCCACTTCATCCTATTTGGACATTGACTTTTGTTGTTGTAACACATGTACCTAATTTCTGTAAGGCGGAGAACAATATATAATGATGAAGTGACTCAAAGTTTATAAATAAATAAATTTAATGTGTTTTACTTTTTAGATTATAAATTTTATTATTTTATTTTAAACAATAATATCATACAAAAATCACACTTTATTCCTAATTAATATCCTTACAACACTGGTTGTATAGTAAGCAATCTCCTTCGTTTTATTTTTAAATATTTCTGTGTAATTATATTTATATGCTATTTTACTTGAATGCTAAAATATTTATATTTCATTTCATTTAAATTACTTACACCCTTAAGATAAATTAACTTGTATTCAAATACAGTGAATTACTAGACATAAAAGATATTTATGACATGTATAATATCTAGAATGTCAATTAATTGTCAAAAGATTAAACCTATATACATAGTAAGAGGTTTAATGGATATATGTGCCGATTGATTAGTGATACGAAAGACTTCTATTTTACAATCGCCTCTTTGAATGTCTGTTATAAAAATGATGTCTTATTTTATTGTCTTATCTCCTATAATTTTGATTATTACAAATATAATGATGAAAATGTAACTAGTTTAATTGTTATTAATAAAATAATTATTTATTTCAATAAATAATTAAAGTACTTTTTCTGACATTCACATAAAAATATTTATTAATTATTTCATTAATATTAAATAGTTTTTCAATACTTTATATGGAATTATCAAATAAAATTTCAAAAATATTTAACATTTCGTGAATAGTCTTTAAAATAATTTTTGTATTCATTATACAGTTTTTTAAATCAACATTTTAAATGTCATATTTAAAAAAATTATGAATTAAGTAAATAAATTTAATTTTTATTTAATAATTATTGTTATTAATAATAAATATATTCAATATTATTTTTAACAATAATCTTAAATTTAAATTAAATATTAATTACCATTAATTAAAATGACTTTTAAAAGCATAATTTAATATTAATAATAGCTTCACATCATAACAAATTTATACAACAGGTTGATATTAACTATATTTTTTTTTTTATTGCAAAAGTTTATTTCTTTTCTAATTAGCATATTGTTCTTAAAAACATGTTTTTAGGTGGTGGTTTGAATGTGAAAAATATTAATTTTGCATTTCTTTTTCTTCTCTTATCTATACAGGTCTGGAAGAATATTTTTATTCCTATATTTATTGATTTATGGATATATACACAGAAATGAAAAAATGCTGACACAGAATCAACACTTTTCAGATTGACACATTCATATTATCAAAGAAGAGAGATTCGAGAGCTAGGAGTGTCCATACATGAAAGAAAACTGTTCACGTTACCCTTCTCTTCCCAAGCTTCATCTCCTTCCTTCTGTGCTCTCTTAAAATCACTAACATTTTTTGCAAACCGCATCTCCTTCAGAATCACCATTTCCCCTGCAAGAAGCTTCTCCTTACACCTCCCTCTTTGCAATTTTCCAGAAGTGGTTTTAGGAACACACTCACTCTTAACCAAAACCACCCATCCAACCTCTACCTTCTCCTTCTTCCAAACACCTGCCTTAATTCCCTCACACACCCACTTCAACACAACCACATCCACATCTTTTTCGAACCTCTGCATCTCTGCCACAACCACCACCGTTGCTGAAACTTTAAACGCTGCAATGCAACCTCCTCTCAGTAACTTGGAGCAACTGTTATAAGCCGCCGTCTCTATGTAATGTGGATGAACCCTTTCACCGTTGTCGAGTGCCATGACATCTTGACAGCGACCAGTAACAAAAAGGTATCTTTTTTCTCCTTTCACGATCCCTTTGTCCCCAGTTCGAAGAAAGCACTTACTAACCATGTTTCTCAGTCTACCATGAAACACCTCTCTCGTTAAACTAGGGTGGCCAAGGTACCCAGAAGCATTGCTCGGTGAAGCAACCCAAATTTCTCCTTCGACACCATCCTCAGTCGGCTCCAAGGTTTCTTCATTCACGACCATAATTTCCACGTCTTCCTGCTCCACGTTTCCGAGCCTTGCAACCGGTAACAGTTTGTTGTGAGTTGGAAAATCTGGGAAGCTGGAGGCATAAGCACCATCATTTTCACTGTGACAGCTCCTCCAGGCAGTGGACACAAAGGTGCAATTCTCTGCTAACCCGTAGGAAGGAGAGATAGAAGAAGGGTTTAACCCGAAGGGTGAAAAAGTATGAACGAATTCTTCAACCGAGTCTCTATAGATAGGTTCGTTGATGATTATGAGGTTCTTCAGAGTTGATAGGTTGATGGGTGAAGCTCTTTGGTGAATCCCTCCACGCTTGATAACTAGAGGCAATGCGAACGACGGAACGGGAGTGCACGTGGCCTTGAATTCGGACAAGAGTTCGAGCCAGAGTCTGGGGCGTTTGATGAACGCGTTTGGGGAGGTGAGAACACACGTGGCACCGGAAACAATGGTCAGCAACAGAAACATGAGGCCACAATCATGATACTGTGGCAGCCACGAAACGATTGTGCTGTTTGGATGAAGATCGTAAGCTTTTCTCGCTGCTCTAACGTTGTGAGCAGCTGAGCCAGCAGTGACAAGCACGGGTTTTGGGACCCCAGTGGCTCCAGAAGTATACTGAACCAAGTAGACTTCATCTTCCTTGCAGCCACAGTATGTTAGGGAATCACGGTTGTTTACAGTAGCGGTGCCTTTAGCGTGTTTGAGATGGTCAATGGAAATCCAGTGGATGGTTTGCAGCAGGTGAGCAAGCTTGGTGTTGTTGTGGGGGGAAGAGAGGTAGTGTTGAATGGTGGATATGTAGTGAGAGTGAGCTATGGCAGCTTTGGGTTTGGTCTGAGAAATGGCTCTTATGAGGTGGTGATAGTTTTGTTTAGAGAAAGAAGGGTGAGGAGGGACTATGGGTACGCTCAAAAGACCAGCTCTTTGGCAGCCGAATATGAGCTCAACTAGGTCAAGTCCTGGAGAGCAAAGAAGAAGGACAGTGTCTCCTCTTTGCAATGGACCCTGGAGCTGTGATGAGATGAGATGAACAGTGGAGTTGAGTTGTTGGTAGGTGAGGAGAGTGGTGGAGTGCAAGTCTTGAGCCCAGATGAAAGCTGGTTTGGAGTGGAAAGCTGGTAACCTGGCCCAAACAGGGAGGTATAAGTCAACGACAGGTTGGTCGGGGAAGGAAGGGTCATAATTCTCGTACTCGTATGGCATTTTTAGGTTGTTTGTAGTGTTGGTTGCGAAAACTAGTGGCATGATGAGTTGCATACTTATAGTTATGGTAATAGTGTTAATCTAGGTACGTCTTGATCCAGTCTCTGATATTCCAATGGGATGATTATGAAAACTAGAAGGAATAAAGGGATATGCTGTAAGAATATCTCACTGTCCCCTCAACTGTAATAGGCAAAAATCGTCGCCATGTAATTGTTGGCTCTGTGTATTCGCAATTACGTCGCCGTCCTGTAAAACAAAAGTTCCTATATTAAACCGCAGCTGTTTGCTAGTACATGTTCATGTCTACGCGTACGTGTTCTCTATATCTTCATGAATTATTAAAAACCATTGAACGCGGACTTTTTTGTAATGTTTGAATAAAGAAAAAAGCTTAATTAAATTTTATTTAACTCTTAAATTTGGACAACCCTATCCCGACAGTAGCTACTTAGACAAAACTAAAAACGCTCTGAAAATTTAATAAAATATCTTTTAACAAAAATATAATAAAAATTTTCAAATTTATGAAATACTTAAAATTTAATTAATTCTAAAGGAAAATAATTAAGGACAGTAGGAAAGTTAACAATATTTTTTTCACACTTTTTCAACTTTTTTTTCTATAGGTTTAAATTTATCAAAAGATTAGAAATTGAGGTGGATAGGAAATTATTAATTATCGTATCACGAGAAGTGGAGAACTTTTATTTATGTTATAAAAAAAATAGTATACTGGAATTAACCACTAATGCCAGTATATTTATTACAAAGATTTGTATTATCAAATTAAAAAATTCCAAAATGATAAAAAATTTAATACTCAGTGCTATCTTTGGTCCTCTATATAAAATATAAATAAATAAAAAATCTGTCCTAATCATAAAACTCATTAGATCAATTTCAAATGAATCAAAAGTTAGCCTCTTTTTCATACTCTTAATTTATTGTAAAACTCATTTTCTTGGAAAGAAAATACATTTATTGAATTATTTAAATTAAAAAATTAGTTCTAGAATTACAAGTGGTATCTTCAAATATAACCAACCCACTTAAACTAATAAATTTTGTAGATATTTTTGAAATAAAAATTCAATGTAGGACATTATCATCAATTACATTAAATAACCTAACTTCATTTATGAATCTTAATAAATTAACGGGTTACTAATCACCACATGACTTAAGCAATAGATGCAAACTGCACTATAACTGAGATCTAATAAATTCAGACCCTATTACCAGATAACAGATCTTACGGATAAGACTTAGCCCCCTCTTTTTTTTTACATTAGACAAACCATACGTAAAGCAGAGGGCTCATCCAGTAGCAGGGGGATGCAAGATAATGACTGCATGCATACATAATTACATGAGATGGTCTAAAAGTCCAAAAAACCACATTACCATGCAGCAAAGGCAATGAAGCACCGCCCTCTAATCAGTCTAGTCCTACTACATGACAACTTCACAACTTGATATAGGCCTCCAACAACTACAATTACTCATAAATAAAAACAAAATTAAGGAGTGGCCTTTATTAATCTTGTACTGGCTTTATTGAACACAAGGCAAATCACACACTAATTCTTCAATGCTCCCAATGTCCAAGTCTCAGTACTAAGATCTATCATCAAATACACTTCACGTCGTGTCTTTGAAACTTCACGTGTGAGCGACTGCTAACGAAGCCTGATACAAATTCCGTTGGCGATCATTGTCCCCAAGCACAGGCGGCCCTATAGCACATTTGACAGAACCGAGACAACATAAATATAGCATTAGGCAACATAAAAAATTACAACAGAAACGTGTTAAAATTACATCAATACTAGATTAGACGCATAAACAATTACACATTTGAAGTTGCAGAGAACAGAAAGAATGAAGCCAAATGAAGACGCATGCTTTACCTTGAAATTTTCACCTCTCCTTCACAGTAACTGAATTTTGCGTATTGTTATAAACTATATATCGATTAGATTTTATGGAAATACTTGACAGTTGGCACCAAGAAGCACAACTACATTACAACACGAACACACCACTCTATAACAAACGGACAAAACATAGCATTATAAGTTTACTCCAAAAATTATTTTAAATAAAATAGACGCCTTCGTAGGAGATCTATCAGAACAACCAATGGAAGAAATAACATCACGTCATTTTTTTGGTCTTGATTATGTTATGGCAATGATTCCAACGTCAACTTTTACAAACAAAATGGTCTAGTGACTGACTATTATAAGTTGAGATTTAGCTTCAGAAGACGGATCACATAAGAGAAACCACAAAATAGACACGTGATTACTCCAATATAATTACCAGACTACCAAACTAAACACTAACTATTAACAGGCAGAGAAGCAATTTTCCAAAATATGATGAGAACTGACGAAATTCCAAAAATATAACCACCTTGAAGGTCCAATGATCACATCAGATCAATGAATGAAAATAGAGATGCTACATACACTGCAACTACATCAAGCCCATCGACTACTAAAAGGCCACACCGACCAAAAAATGCAAAGTTCTCCTGACGCCCACTAATCACCCAAGGTGCCTTATGGGGGGATTTGGATAATTGACAAATAGTTTTCAATTCAAATCACCATCTAGAAAATCGCAATGAATAAACAACAGAACAATAACCTTGAGCATCTCTAATGCATCAACTCCTCTCAAATTGTAACCACAAGTTATTCTCACTACCTTATCTATTTTAAAAGAATCAATTTAATGAAACAAGGAAACCGGTCCTGCCTTCAATTCAACTTGAAGCCTGACTAAAAAATAATACATTAAAAAAATTTAAGTTTGATTGATAAATCAAGATCCTCACATCTCTTCTTCCAGTGCAAACCATGCAGTGCTAGTCTATAGTTCAGCCTAGAAGCTTCCAAGCATTGACTATATTAAACTGTACATACCCATTGTCTATTATGTTTAATGGGGAGTGTTGACTTATTCCCTTCAAGATGAACAAGGCAGCAATGATCTCCTCTCAACATTCTTTTTGGTGGTAAGATAGCTTAATTGACACAGCCATTTTTTCAATCTCCCAGCACCACAAATCATATAGTGACGACTCCATGTTTAGGTAATGAAATTTTACTTAGTAGTATCACCACTTGAAGTTTTGGTGGTACTAGTTCAATTTTTAAACGTTAGACCGTACTTTTCTATATGATTCTTGTTTTCATCGCTTTTCACATCCACATACTATGGCAAGTGTTTCTTCCCTCATACAGCCTATATAAACAATATACAATTTGAGAGATGCCAAATTTTCCCTCAATTCAAAAGTTATGAAAAACTATTTGATGTTTTTAACTTCCCCATCATTATCTAATCACAAGACTAAAAGATACATAAAGCTGTGCATACACTGCATAACAAGAGAACCAAAAGGAGAGCATAAGTTAATCACATGCAACATATCTTGTCACCAAAGATCACCAAGACACAAAAGGCACTAGTTTTCTTCCTTATTAGACAGAGAAAGCTATGTTTCACATGACATCTCAGCTATCAGGTACTCTACATCTCATCATTTAAAGTATCATCGGCCAAAAGCACTGACACAAAAAGGTAGTTAACTTAATTGTCCTTTAGGTCCCCCTTGTATCACAATTTTTGTGATTTTAGTCACTCGAGTTTAATTGTGTCAAGTGGATCCCAGTGAAATTACAATTGTTTAATTTTAGTTCCCTGTGTTCTAATTGTGCAAATTGTGTGGATTTAGTCTCCCAAATATGTCATAAGTCAATGTTAGATCAACTAATTCCAATTAGTGAAAGGATTAAAACCACACAATTACCATATCTAGAGGATCCAATTGACACAATTAAAACCTAGGGAGACTAAACTTACTATACTTGGAAACCCAATTAACGCAGTTGGAGCTCGAGGGAGTAAAACCATACAAATGTGATATTGGATGGCCAAAAGTGCAACTAACTTAAGTTTTTAATTTAAACAATAATTTTCATCAACCATTAAGAGTCAAAGGAAAGATAAAATGTCTTACGGTATTCCTTTTGTTTTTCCAATTAGCTTGCAGAAAGAGAAAAAGGAGCAGCAAAAAATATCTCAAGGAGTTATAATGTTCAACGACCAGTCAACTTAATGGAAATTGAACAAAGATAAAACACGCAAAATCAAGATATGTAACCACGAGGTATGAAGGTTTTCCTAATCTGGGAAAAGAAGGAATGCAGCAGCACGTCTTCACAAGATGAAAGTGCACATCTCTTAACACAATAATCAGCCCACAGGTGTAATTAAGGAAAGAAAAAGGAAGTCTGACCTAGTAACATTTAACCACCTAGTGTTTGTATAACATTTAATCACCAATATAGATAACCATTGTTCATTAGCAGAAGCATTTATTGAGAAAGTAAGCCTTTGATAACACATTTTCATAAACAATTCATTTAATTTCAAAAAAAATTATCAAAGCAAAAAAGGAAATTAATCATTACAGGTAAAGTGCATATTCCAAATACGAACACTTTCATTTAATATGAGCAAGATATTCACTAGGGGATCAAATCAACACATAAACCATTAAATCAAGCATATGAAAAGCTGAGGAGCCAGTAATGTCTTACCCGAGATTAAACATGCTATTTATGGGGTCCAGAAGCTGCGGCTGTGGAGGATGTTGCTGCTGCTGCTGTTGCTCATGTTGTTGGTGCTGGTGGTGATGCTGCTGCTGCAAGCCGGCACCAGTGGCTACTGCCACAGCACTCGAAGGAGTTCCTTTGGCTTCAACAAATCTCCACATATACCACGAAGCAACGGAGCGATAAGGCCTCCACTTCTCACACAACTGGTCCATCTGCGACGGCCGGGGCAAGTCCTCGAGATTATAGAGGAGCTGAACCCCTTTCCTCACACCCAAATCATTGATGGGGAGAACATCGGGTCTATGGAGTGAAAAAATCATGAACATGTGAACAGACCAAGAGCCAATTCCATTGACCATGGTTAGCATAGTGAAGAGTGACTTATCATCCATGTTCACAATGGCCGAATCGGAGAGTATCCCGTTCTGGTACTTCCTCGCCAAATCGTGAAGGTAACTCGCCTTCCGTCCCGAAACCCCAATCTGGCGAAGCTGTTGGGGAGTCAAAGCGAGAACAGTTTCGGGAACGACGCCGTTTTCGCCACCGCAGAGTGCGATGAAGCGCGTGTAGATGGAGGTGCCTGCTTTATACGCGAGTTGCTGGTACAAGATGCTGCGCGTTAGGGCGAGGAAGGGAGTGTGGAAATTGTCGAAGGTTGGGGGTTGGTGAATGTCGATTAGAGGGGAGAGGAGAGGGTCTGCGTTGCGAAGGAATCGGAGCGCGATCTCCACCTCACCTTCGCACGAGAGTGAACGCGCAACTAAGCGCGGCACCCCCGCCAGGGTTCGCGAAGGCGGAACGTGCTTGGTGCTCCGGCCGCCGCTCTTGCTCGGTTTAGAGGGTTCGGTTTGGGATTCGGATGTGGAAGGGTCCGGTGAGACCTTCCGGATCTTGCGGGGACGGAGGGGGATTTTCGAGGCAGGGGAGTTTGCGTGCGGAAGGACATTGTTTAGTTCGGAGTCCGCCTGAGCGCCGTCGGGGGCGGTGGCGGCGGAAGAGGAGGGAGCTGGGTGGGGCTGAGGTTCGATTAGGGATTGTGCTTGACCTAGCGTATGTTCACCCATAAGTGTGGGGTTGAATTGAAGATTGAGGAAAGTGAATGAAATTGAATGAGTTTGAAGTTGAATGAATGTAATGCGATGATGATAATGGTTGGAACTCACTCTCCTTTAATCCAACTGCTTCTAATCATTTGTTTCTTCATTCTCTCCAGTTTCGCTGCCTTTCTTCCTCGTCTTGGTCTTCGTCTTGGATCTTACCTTGGTGTGGGTTTTCTTGTTCCTTTGTCACACGCTATCTCACAATGCGTGCTGCACGTGAACCTTTACATTCTTGTTGGCCCAATTTGCAAGCCCAACATAGTGAAATCAGCCCACGACGGATTTTTTGCGAATTTGTGTACACCACCACCGCTTGGGGGATTGTTATTCTCCCGTCTATTTTTTCTAAACGCGCCTCTGTTATTTTGAAAAAAAGTTGTTAACAGAATTAACCTTGGCGTTCCTTGTATATTTCCTACAAGTTACTTTTTTTAAAAATATATATATATATTGAAATTAAATTAATTTTAAAATAAATTGTTTTTTTCATAGTAATTGAATTAATATGATACAAATTAACAAAAGTCGCTATACCTACCCCTATGAGATTATTATCTTGTATAATTGAAAAATAATCACTTTGTTGCAATACATAATGAGCAACAACTCAGTCACGCATATTTAATATTTTTACTAATTATTAAAAACTATTTATGTATTATTCATAACTTCATAAAAAAATAACAATTACTCGTATGGAATAAAAACATATAAAGGGAGTGAACTTGAACTTAAACTCATTCTTCTTTTTTTTTCATTTATTCTTATAAAGTCTCAAGGATTTCCTTCAACGGATAGATTTTTCTTTCTTTTAAACTGGGTTTATTTCTTTGTCATTTAGCTCCGTGCATCATCATCATTGTTACATAAAAGGAAAACCATTATTCTACACAGAACTCTACGATAAGACAATAACAAATCTGGTAAGAACAATTAATCTTTTATTAAAGTAGAATTAACTTTTTATTGTTGTTTGCGTGGTTGAATTGTCAACGAATTTTGAACATGTCCAAAATAGTGCTTTCAGAAAGAGGGCACTACTAATAAAGAAGGTGTGTAGAACAATTTCCTACTACAAGTGATGATAAAGCCCAGTTGATTCTGAAGGGCCCAAACTTTCTTTGGGTGATGAAATTCACTTTTTTGTATAGAAATAGAAAAAAACTGATTGTTGTTGTTGACATTTGCACCAATACAAGAAAAGAAGAAGAAGCAAGGGATGATCATGTTGTGAAAGCGACTTGAAGAATCATAATAACAATTTGAATGGCTTTATTGGAGAATTAGCTGTAAATTTATGAATTGAAATTAGCCAAGTCATTTTCTATAAAGGATGACACTAAAAACATGTCTCCTTTCAAACATATGTACTGTTTCCTGCTTTTAGGGGATATTTTTGGAGTTGAGTGTTTTTTTTTTTTTTTTTTTTTTTTTTTTTTTTTTTTTTTAATTTTTTTTATTTTAAATAATATTTTAATTTTAAAAAAAATATTTTTTATATAAATAAAAAAAAATAAAAAAAAAAAAAGAAAATTGTATTTTTTTT
>Ga0099824_1001676_pt1 | contig 31615 bp, 22 predicted proteins | sample SiratrowhiteBW_FD_76837 | JGI IMG/M metagenome (GOLD analysis project Ga0099824, IMG submission 76837) | Root nodule microbial communities of legume samples collected from California, USA - Siratro white BW | ecosystem: Host-associated > Plants > Roots > Nodule | place: USA: California... | reverse complement strand
TTTTTTTTTTTTTTTTTTTATTATAATTATATATTTTTTTTTTATTTTTTTTAAAAAAATTTGTTTTTTTTTTTTTTTTTTTTTTTTTTTTTTCTACTTATATTGGTTAAGTATGCTCTACATGAGTATTTGTTGATTTACTGGTTTTTCAGTAATTATCCACCTTTTAAGCTGTCAGGTATTATGACAACCAGGAGCATCGGAAAGAACTGGGTGATATTGACATTGGGAAATATGTTGCTGGTAGTATTGTTGTTTATAATCTGGATACGAAGCAAATTAAATGGACTGCAGATCTTGATCTGAGTACAGATACTTCAAACTTCCGAGCCTACATATATTCTTCCCCGACTGTTGTAGATTTGGATGGTGATGGGAATCTTGACATTATCGTTGGAACTTCGTATGGGCTGTTTTATGTGTTGGACCATCATGGTAATATCTAGAGATTGGTTTCTTAGTATTGTCTTTACTTAATTTTAAACGGTTTGATCAGGCTTCTATGTTGTCTTCATTGATTTTCTCTGTTCGGTAGTCATGTCTTAGTTCCTCCCTTGAAAGATTCTATCCTATTTACGAACTCCTTTTTTTCTGCTATGTTTTATAGATGTATCATTTTTACAAACTTTTTTTTTTGTTTCTGCTGTCTTATTGCTGTTTCTTTACTGAATGGTGTACAAGGTTGGACTTGGACATGTTTTGTGTCACGAGTCATTAGATTGGTGGACTGAATGTATTTAGTATTCTGCTTTAATTTTCAAGGATTGCAAGTTATTCTTTCAGCAGTGTTCTTACCTCTTACTCAAAACTCAAAATTCGGTTACAAGTATATATTCATTAGTAAATTAAATGCTAGTTGTTGTTTCTCTCAAACAGGTAAGGTTAGAGAAAAGTTTCCTCTTGAGATGGCCGAGATTCAAGCATCCGTTGTTGCAGCTGATGTCAATGATGATGGGAAAATTGAACTAGTTACTTCTGATGCACATGGAAACGTTGCTGTATGGACTCCAAAAGGAGATTTAGTATGGGAAAAACACCTAAAGAGTCTTATTCCGCAGGTAACTTGCTATCCCAATTTTCCATACCATCTTAAGGAATGTTGCATGATTTTTTGCCTTGTATGCTGTCAGATTTATTCTTGTTTACAGAGCAATTAATATCTGGGTATAGGATTTTCAAAATGGTTTGGATTGATGAGATAGAGCATAGACTAATTGTACAGGTGAAAATGATGAATATTGACTTTTAAAGATGAAAGGAAGAGAAAAAAAAGGGAAGTGGATGTATTACTCCAGTTAAATGTTTGGTTTGCTTCCTTTCTTTTAGCATATATAAATTTTATAAACTTAATAGTTACAATATCCATGTATCAAGGGATGGTTGGTTGGGTTGGTAGACTAGAAGGCTTGAACTTTTGTTTTAAAAACTTGGTTTTCTCTAATTTTAGTAGAGATTTCATCATTTGTTTATGTCTTCTCTGCCTGTATCATTAGTATTTTTGAACAATGTTGAAGAATGATGAAGGACTAAGGTTTTTGGGTTTGAGTGAGAGTAAGGTCCTGCTTGGACAAAATTCTCGGTAAAGACTTCTTAGAGAACCATAAGAAGTAAAAATGAACTGATTTTTTCATCAGTTAAATCTAGCTTATGCACAAGTTAAGAAATAAAAATTTAGAGAAGTCATATGAGAGAACTTCTACAAATTAGTGTATGTATAAACTAATATTGACTTTTTGTGAAGAAACTTATTTCTTTTTTTTTTCTTGTTTCTCTCCTAATAGTCTTTATGAAGAAGGATGTTCGAACATGTCATTAAAATCTGTGAATGTTTTTAGAGAGTGATTGACTTTGTTGGAGGTCAAAATCATTTTTGGCATGCTGCAGCGTTAACACTTCAATTACTGCATTCTCCATTTCTTCATCTTCTACCACAAGAATACCTGAAGTAAAATGGAGCCCCTTGTTGAACAGTCTTGTTATAGAATGATGAAGAACTATAGTTTTCAAGTTCAAGGAAAGATTAAATCTTGGAATGTTTTCAGTGAGTAGATGACTTTATTGGAGGTCGAAATCAGTGTGACACTTTGCTGCATGGAGTCTTCTATTACTGCACACAGTCACTCTCTTCATCCTATGCCATCACCATCTTCCAACATTTACATGAGAATGTTGAGAGTCAAAATGAACTCTTGGCCATCTATATTTGAATGTTCAAGACTAGAAGGGAATGTGTTCCGGTATAATGAAAAGTTTCACATCGCTTAGGAGTTGAGGCTAAAGATTATTTATATACACCGTTCTCTCTTAATTGATTGAGGAACCTTTTAAGAAGAAACCGTGGCAGAGACACTGAGCTCCAAAGTGAACTATCTGGAATGCAATGATTGACCTTGATGATGCTATCTTAGTAGGCTTAAGGTCGGAACATTCACACTGTTTGTGGGAGATAAAAAAAGTAGACAATTGAGATAAATAAAAGAGACTATATTTGGGAAAGAGCAAAGATTAAAATTAGAGTCCTAGGTACAACTCATAGGTACAACATATAGTAGTGTTCCAATACAATTGCTTCCTATCTTTATTTAATACCTATTGTGACACTCCCCCTCAAGATGGAGTATACAAATTGTATGTTCCAAGCTTGGAACAAATAAAATCAACAAGTTAGTCATTGGACCCTTCAAATTCAGTACAAATCTCTTCAAACAACTTTTCCTGAACAAATAGTCGTTTCGTGGAACACTGGATTGGAAGCAATGTGAAGAGCAACTTGGTTATCACAATACATCTTCATTTGCTGAAACTCACAAAAGTTGTTCCTGAAGGAATTGTTTTACCTATATAAGTTCACAAGTAAGAGATGCCATTGTCCTATATTCAACTTCAATTGATCGGGCAATTACATTTTATTTCTTACTTTACCAAGAAATAATATTTCCTCCAAGCAAACCACTATATCTTGTAGTACAATGTTTGTCAATAGGGGATCCTGCCCAATCAACATCACAATATCCAGAGATTTGAGTGTTCCCTTTATCTTCATGTAGTAGACCTTTTCCTGGAGTCTTTTTAAAGTATCTTATAGTACAAATAACAACATTCCAATGGTCAATACAAGGAGCCTATATGAATTGACTGACAACACCAACTGTAAAAAGAAGATCAGGTCTAGTAATAGTAAGATAAATAAGTTTTCTAGCCAGTCTTCTATATCTTTTGGACCAAGATACATCCACCTTCATATGTCACGAATTTCTAATTTGGGTCCATAGGATATCCACTGGTTTACAGTCCATCATACCTGTCTCATTTAGGATATGTAGAACATATTTATTTTGAGAGATTACACACCTCTTGATTGAGCTACTTCAATACCAAAAAAAAAAATATTTGAGACTTCAGGATCCTTGGTTTGAAAATGTTTACACAAGTGTTTCTTTAGCTAAGATATTCGAGCAACATCATTTCCTGTAATGAATATATCATCATCATACACTATTAAGTAGACACATTTCCCAAACGAGGAATGACAATAGAAAAGTGAATGACCTGCTTCACTTTGTTTTAATCCAAAGGTTTGAACATTGTGACTAAATTTTCCTAACCAATCATGTACGGATTGCTTTAGACCATAGAGGGAGTGACACAACTTACAAATTAAACTAGACTCCCCTTGACAAACACAAGAGGTTGCTCCATGTGACTTCCTCTTCTAGATCTCCATGAAGAAAAAAAATTTTAATATTCAATTGATGAAGTGGCCAATGACGAATAGTTGCCATGGCAAAGAAAAGATGATCAATAGTCATGTTGGCCACATAGAAAAAGTATCACTATAATCATGGCCATAGATTTAAGTATCCTTTGGCAACTAAGTGTGCTTTAAGATGATTAGCTTAACCATTGGGGCCAACTTTAATTGCGTAAACCTATCGACATCCAATTGTCTTCTTCCCAAGTGGAAGAGGAACCAACTTCCATGTCTATTCTGGTCACATGCAATCATGGCATGTCATCATCTAGGATGATCAAGTGCTTCATTCATATTTTTGGGAATACTAATAAAGGACACAAATGATATAAAAGAATAGTAGGAAGGGGACAACTTGTGATAGTTAAGAAAATTATAAATTGGATATGGATTATGGGTAGAACGAGTACCTTTCTGAAGGGCAATGAGCCATGCTAAATCATCATTACTTGGAGTTGTGGTATTGAGTGACGATGGAGAAGAACTTCATGAAGAGGATTCACCTTGAAGCATTGGACTAGCCATTTGGGTCTTGCATTGATAGGTGATAAGAAGAAATGATGATGGTTCAGGAGGAGGATTTTGAACTGGTTTGGGATTGTCAGGAGCATGAGGAATACTAGACTCAACAAATGGCATAGGGAGCACTTCTTGGATGGAAGAAACATCTTGGACAAACAAAGAGAAGAAAAGAGTATGTTCAAAGGTGACACTAACATACATGTAATACTTCTTGCTTTTGGGAGAGTAGCAATAATACCGTGTTTGAAGTTGAGAATAACCTAAGAAGACACATTTAACATGGGCAGAGAGTTTATCCAGCCCTGGAGATAAATCATGAACAAAACATACACAACCGAACATGTGAGGGGAAACATGAAGAGAGGATCATTTGGAAAAAGAATGGAGTAAGGAACCTTATTGTTGAGAGAAGAGCACAACATTCTGTTAATAAGAAACCAAGTAGTTAAGATAGCATCCCCCCAATGATGGAATGATATGACACCAAACAATAAGGTACGAGTAGAATCAACCAAGTGTTTATTTTTACTCTTCACAATACCATTTTGTTGAGGTGTGTGAACAAGTAGACTGGGGTAAATTGCCATGTGAATTTAAAATTGCATAGAAATTGGAGAAGTATTCTTTGGCATTATCACTCCATAAAATGCCATGTGAACTGGCATTTTCATTGTTCATCTTTTCCATTGTTCCTATTCGTCACTATTTGTTGTCTCTATTATTTGTCTTCTTTTGCTAAGCTTCTTTTCCATTGTGTTTCTCCATGATTTTTCGTTTTGCAAACCTTCGTAATAAATCTTGAGATGGAAATTGAACTGTGATTCACATGATTAAGATTGGATTTACCCAATTCAAAGCGATTCAGGCTACAAAACGATTCACTAAATGATATGTATCATAGAAGATGACTTTTGTAACGAATCCTGATTTTTAATCGTACAATTTTTACAATTCTAACTACATTGAATGCAATGGTTTCCTTAGGTTATAAGCAAAGCAAAGGATGTCATACTTTATGCATAAAGCACTCCGTTACAAGTAAACCTGTACTATTGTTGGTTTATGTGGATGACATGATTATTTTAGGAGATGATGAAACAAATAAATTTGCTTTATAGAAAAAAACTGGCAGCCTAATTTGGAATGAAAGACTTGGAAAAACTTAAAGTATTTTCTCGGAATAGAGGTTGCAAAAAAGGGAATTCTTATCACTCGAAGAAAATATGTACCTGATCTCCTTGAAGGAACAAGTAAGTTGGGTTGTAGAACCTCAAGAGTTCCTATTTAACAGAATCATAAAATTGGAAGTGAATAGAACTCTCTTGTAGAAAGAAACCCAATATTAGAGATTGGTAGGAAAACTTATTTATTTATCATGTAAGAGACTAGACATTGCTTATGTAGTTAGTGTGGTAAGCCAGCTTATGCATGATCCAATAGAAAGACACATGCACAAACTTGATAAAATTCTTCAATACTTGAAGTCTGGAGTTATTCTTTAGGAAAGAAGACCTTGAAGATATATACTGATCTAGACTATGCCAGGTCAATCTACATCTGGGTACCGTATGTTTCTTAGAGAATGCTTGGTGATATAGAGAAGAAAAAAATAGGATAGAGTATTTCATTCTAATGTAGAAGCTGAATTTTGAACCCTTGCTGTGAGGACTCTAGATCATACTTGATGACCTTAAAAGAAAGGTTAACATCTTTATGCAATTGTATTGTAATAACAAGTTAGCCATGTGTGTTGTCCATAAGCTAATCCAACATGATAGGATCAAATATATTGAGATTGACAGGTACTTCATGAAAAATAATTGACAGTGGCCTAGTGGTTATGACCCATGTCCCTACAGGATTTCAGATAGCATACGTTCATTTCCACTGAAGAGTTTTTTCATGCCCGATTCCATGTTGGTGATGATTGATATTCATTTACCAACTTGAGGGGAGTGTTGCAATTTGTTAGCATATTGTTAGGATAAAAATGTACTCAATATCTTTTTAGTAACTAAGGAAAAAATACCTTCAGAATCCTTCTATTCATTTTGACATATTTTTATTTCTTATTTTATATTCTTATTTTCATTTAAAGGTTTTGATTATTGCAAATAGAGATGATAAGAATGTCAAAGGTGTGATTGTTATCAATTAAAAAAAAAATATTTTCTTAAAAATGTTGCTCTGAAGTTCCACATCGCGTGCGTGAAGTCTTGGAGTGCTTGGGCAACTACATTTAATGCCAATTGTTAAGCTGAAATCTAACATCGTATCAGGCCTATAGCTCATCTTGGTGATCTCTTGGTTTGGCAGGGGAAGTGTTGTGAAGTCTCACATTGCCTACCTCAAGTCTTAAGTGCTTGCGCAACTTAACTTAATTTTCTCTTGGGATAATAGATTAAGTGGAGGGGAAGTGTTGATTTTAAGTTGAAATCTAACAGCTTCCATGTTGTTAAAACATAATTTTCTATTGGGATAATAGATTATAGAATACTCATGTGAATGTCACTTTATGTGTGTAATTGCATTTTAAACTTAGTTTAGATTGTGTTCATATGAACCTATTGCTTTTAGGGACTGCTTAATTTGATAATATGTTCCATACACTTTCCACTCATTCACCATGGCATTAGAAACCATTTAGGTTGTTCCTGTGTCTAAAATTCGATTGACAGTGTTTCTCATTTTCCACAGGGTCCATCTGTTGGTGATATTGATGGGGATGGCCATACTGAGCTTGTTGTACCAACACTATCTGGGAAGATTCATGTTCTTGATGGAAGGGATGGGTCATCTATTGGGCGGTATCCATATCCAACTCATGGAAGAATAATGAATCAAATTCTTCTAGTTGATTTAAATAAGCCCAAGGAGAAAAAGAAGGGATTAACTATTGTTACCACATCATTTGATGGATATTTGTATCTCATTGATGGACCTACTGGATGTGCTGATGTTGTTGACATTGGTGAAACTTCGTAAGGGATTATTCTTTAACTGGCGTCTTGAATATGCTTTCTTCCTACTTTCTCAAACTTGAGTCAATTTTTGCTACAGGTATAGCATGGTCTTGGCAGACAATGTTGATGGTGGGGATGATCTTGATCTAATTGTCACAACTATGAATGGCAATGTCTTCTGCTTCTCAACTCCATCTCCTCATCATCCCCTAAAGGCAGGATATGTTTGAATTTTGATCATTGAAACGATTTCAGTTTTGTTACTAAATGGCTTTGTACGTTGTTTCAGGCATGGAGATTGCCTAGTCAAGGGAGAAACAACGTTGCAAATCGGTACAATCGTGAAGGTATATATGTTACTCATCCTTATAGGGCCTTCCGTGATGAGGAAGGCAAAAGCTTTTGGGTGGAAATTGAGATTGTAGATGATTACAGATACCCATCTGGGCATCAAGGACCATACAAAGTCACTGTAAGTTCCTAAACAAATTAATTTATGTCTTGAATGTGCTGATTCACTGGGAGGTACCGAATTTATGTGTCATTGTTCTTTCATGCTGTTTAAATTCACCAGACATCCTTGCTAGTACCTGGGAATTACCAAGGCGATAGAACAATAAAGTTGAACAATACCTATGATCAACCTGGGAAATATCGGATTAAGCTGCCAACTGTGTCGGTAAGGACCACGGGAACAGTTTTGGTTGAGATGGTTGACAGAAATGGACTGTATTTCTCTGATGATTTCTCCCTTACATTCCATATGCACTACTATAAACTGTTGAAGTGGCTTCTTGTACTTCCAATGCTTGGGATGTTTGGTGTGCTTGTAATCTTTCGCCCACAAGACTCAATGCCATTACCATCATTTTTGAGGAACATTGATTAATGATGATTACTTTATTTCATATCATAGGCATCATTCAATTCAGAAAATGTGAATATTTTATGTCAAATTGAGTAGAAACTGTTATGGTGTATGCCTTGGGTGCTGCCCTGAACTTTGATCAGAGTTGAAGCAGGTCCTTTTAGAGCTGAAGAGTTGGTTCAGCGAAGATAGTTGAAGATTGCAAGAGTGAGTTATATTTTAATGTCGGGATTTTGCCCTTGATGTTGTAGTGTAGTGTAATCTGATACCTAAATGTTTAACTGAGTTACAGACATTTTTTTCCATCTTTGAAACAAAATAGATATTTATAAGTAATACACAGTTTTCTCTCAGTTTGACTTTTCCCATTTTTTGTATATTGTTTGCCAATTCGTTATAGTCTCAGTTTTGAGGTAAATGATCAATTTTTTTATCACCTGGTAATTGCACTACGTTCAATTCAAATTTACAGTAACTGTCATATAATTCCTTTTTCTTCTAATAATAGTAAATATTTCATTTATACTAGTATTAAAATTGAATGAAACAGAAAAAAATAGATGTCACGCGATTTTGATAACTTATTTGGAGACATTAGTCAATTTGGCTTCTTAATTATATTCACTGGGATTTTTGGGTTTTGATATCTTGATATTTTATTTGAGGGGGAATAAGTTTGACCTGCTGAGGGATATTAGGTCATGGTGTTTAAACAATGACCGGGTTGATTGGGAACAAATCCAGTAAAAACCTGGTCTAATTTAATTAAAATAAGTAAAAGTACGTATTTGATAAGAGGATTGCAGCCGAATAAAACATTTTACCAATTGTTTTTAATTTTTAATCTTATAAAATATAATAGTCATTTATATTAATATATAATTTTTGTATAAAAATTTCTTAAGTAATATTAATTTATCATTTCATTTTAAGACTAAATGTAAACCTGTTCTTATTAATAAATATTAAATTATACTTTTACAAAATCTAAATTTAAGTATTTTAGATTTACTTTATCTTTTATGTGTTTGTTAAATGCTAAGAATATATTTTCTATTTTTAGTATTATATTTTCTTTTGTATTAGTTCTTAGTTGTTTAATATTGTATAATCTCACTATACATGGAGCAATGACTTTCTTCTTCATTGCATAGTTTTTTCATCAATCTCCATGTGGTGCTAGAAAAGACAAAATTGTGTATGGCTTAAATTTTTTTAATTTTGTAAACAATCCAAAAATTTGAAAATAGATTTTAGAATATGTAATGTAAAAATATATTTTAAATTGTAAAATTCAAAATTTAGAAATATGATTTAGAAATATGATTGTGTGTTGTGAAAATGTATTTTGAATTATATAATTTAGAATGTATTTCTACGTCTAAAAGTATTTATGAATTTCTAAATATTCAATATGATATAATGCATTTTCAGATCTTAAAATGTATTGTGGATTATGTAATTTAAAAGCTTATTTATGGACTATGAAAGTGAAGTTGACTATAAAAGGGGTGACGAATTGAATGGAACTTGAACACATATTGCGAATTATAAACAAATAAAGTGTAGAGTTGAGAGGAATAGACACAAACTTATACTGGTTCTTCCATAATTAGGGTTACGTAGTCATCTTAAGAAAATCGCTTAAAAAGTGCTTTCACTAAAACGAGTTTTTAACACCTTTTCAAAAAAAAAAAAGGAAACTAGTTCTAATCTCTTAAGATTAATCTCAACAATGAGAAAAACACTTTCAAAAGAGAGTAACAATGAAAGTTCACTGGATATTCTTCAGAGAGTGAATGATTAACAACGGTTTTCACACAACCCTCTTTCTAATTTCTCTCAATAGTAAATATGAACAATAAATTTCACTTAAAATATTTCTCTTGTATATCGTTGTGTATTTTGTTTTATATATTCTTGGCGTGCTCTTCATTTTCAAGGTTTCTATAGCCTTTACAATAATGACCATTGAAGTTGTATTTGTTAGATACTCGGAATGGAAACTTATGCATTGATGAATATTTCAATGTGTATTCTTAAACATTAATCCATTTGAAAACTTTTCATTGTTATAATGAACTTGAATATTGATACTTGATGCATTAATCATAATATGCACGAATCTCGTTTTGCTCTTCAACTTTTCTACCATTATGTGCTACACAAGGAAATTTTAACTTTGTTGTAATCTTCATGTCTTTATCATGTTATTTAACCTTTGAAAATTTTCTTTATTTGTAAAAAATTAAATGTTGAAGTTTTGCACTTGATCTTTCCATAAATTCGTTTTATGCCTTTATCTTCTTTGTATTAGATGCTCCACACAAAAGCTTTCTATTTGACCATAATATGTATCTTCTAGTCTCAAAACAATTTCAACATGTTTGATAGAGATAATATGCATTAAAATACTTGGGTCATTCAAAGTCAATCATCTGCATTAGTATGTCTGAAACATAATCTTTTGAATTTCAGAATTATATAAACTTTCTATTTGAAAAATTCTATTATTGATATATTTTTCAAAAACTATTTAAGTCTATATAGTTTTTAAAACATTGAAAGTAATCATACTTCGATCATGATTTATTCATTTGAAGTAAATTACATTTATAAATAAGATCAAAAGCATATTTTTGAAGTGCGTTAAATATCACAATCAAGATATGCTATGTTTCATGAAAACTTTAATCAATATGTTATAATAAAAATTTGTTTAATATTATCATATGAGGTTTGAAAATATTCAATCAATGATAGAAAGCATTTTTAGAACATTGAGATTGAGTTTAGACACTATGATACGTTAGATAATGTAATGTATAGAAGATGAAGTGTTCGTTTAATGTGTTCATGAAGATTAAATAGTCTAAATAGTCTTGTTTTTTGGAATCTTCTAGCATGTTGAACTTTATGAGATCGTTGAGCTAGTCATATATAATTAGATCATCTAGTGAATCTAGCATCCAAAGATCGTCTAACACTTTTTTATTGATAAGATAATTTGTCAAGATCGTTTGTAAGGTGGTTTAACACCTATGTGTTGTAAGCTAGTGAGATGAACTTGACAACTGTGTCTAATGTCTGTATCCTAATTGCGTCGTTTAGTCCATTTTATTCTTGAAAACATCCACATCGTTTAGTACATTGATCATTACATGATCGTCTAACAAATGTTTAATTTATACACAAAAGTGATCTTTGTTATACCCTTTAACTAGTCTTATAGTGTTTGTTATCATCAAAACTCATAGACTCATGAGATCATCTAAAGGGTATTATATAATCTAGTTGGTTCTCGACCGTTTAGTGACTTAACATATTATATAATCTAGAATGCATTTTTAGATTGTGCAATTCAAAAACATATTTTGAATTGTACGACTTGGAATACGTTTCAGGATGGCATAATGAAGAATATATTTATGAATCTAGAAATGGATTCCGAATTATATAGTCTAAAATACATTTTTGAATTGCATAATCTAAAATACAATTTTGAATTCCAGATTGCATAATTCAGAATATATTTCCAAATTATGCATATGAAAGGTTTTTGATCTATGGATAATTTGAACTTTTCCCACAACTATGAAGGTGTAGGAAGAAACTTTGGGATGCTAAACGAAAGATTCAGACATTTTATTTTCATTTGTTTTAAAGTGTTTGTTTGTCTGTTTGACATAAAAAGGCATTGTTAGATGGATACCTCTATCTATAAGAACACTAGTAGAACTCTAGCTAACATTTTCTTTAATTTAAACCAATATACTCATTTTTTGACATGGTGTTTCTATAATTTAATTGTTTTTCTCATTATTTTCTTTTAAAAAGTTTAGTAAATAGAAAATGTAGTACATTACAAGTCAAGTCCTTACTCTATGTTGTTCTTAATTGTTGAGAAAAATTGAAATCAATATGGTTTTCATCATCTTCATCACTGTGTGGTGTGGTCTATGATAGTGATTCCTTTATTAGTTTTTTTTTTTTTTCATCATAGATGTTTAGTTCAAAGGAAAATTGATTATAAGATATGCAATATTTCCAGTATATAGTGTTCAATTAATGGTGGTTGTATGTTAGTTATTTTTTTAGTTGTAATATTGAAGTTTTAAGGTTTCAGACTAATGGAAAATGTAAGATTAACCAAAAATTAACCTATCCTTTCACATTAGTCTCTAGTATTTCTATAACTTCCATGCGCACTAAAATGATGAGAATAGTCACTCAACTTTTATCAAAAGATTTTTTCAAACTTTGAAAAATTTTCATAAAAAAAAAGAAGTGAAAAAACTTTTCACAAAAGTTTTCAAGTGTGTGTGCACATAACCCCAATTTAGACAAAATGAATGCCTCTAAAACGTTTTCAAACAAAAAAAATGCACAAAATTAAAGAAACTAAAGCTTGAAAAAAGTGTAAATTAAACGATATCTTAATGTGAAAGTCTAAGTGAAACTTATAAGACCTTTAACACACTTTTATAAGTCTAATCATTAGCTATTACATAAATCTCTTTAGAGAGATGGGATAATACCTAAGATTTTGTAAAACACTAAAACAAAACCAAGAAAATTAGAAAAAGAAAATTTTACAATTTTGTGACTGAAAAATTCATGACTACTGCAAGCCAAAAGTAGGCAAAATACAAATTTGTTATGGATTTTGTGGCACAAGTTCATGATCCAATGATGGAAATTTCATCTCAAACTTGTATCCAAAATGGCTCATGTGTTGATTTTGTGATTCTTGTAATTCTAGTCTAGCTCTCTATTTTGTCTTTTTTTCTCAAATGTGTACACTTCTTTTAAAGTCTTCTCGTCTCTTGAAGTCACCAAAGGAGTTGCTCAACTTTGACTTCAACAACACCTAAGATGCTACCTTAGAAATAGGTGATCTCTCACTAAACAATGGTGAAGAAAAACATTTTCAATCAAACGTAAGAGATAAAATCAAGAAATCCTCAATTAAAAATGGACTACTTCAAAGATAAGGATGATTATAAGAATACTTAAATAATTCCAAAAGGATGACATGCTAGAATTAAAGGCATACTTATAAGTAAGAATAGAAAATGAATTCCTAATAGCTCTAGAATTTGATTACAAAACAAAATAAAATGCAAGTTGAATCATAGAACAAATACAAAATAAATTACAAATTCAAGTTTGGAACTAAACAAATTTAAATTTTATAATGCTTGTTACAAGACACATATTAATCAAAAAGATTAATTAGGTGATAGGTTTTACATCAAAGAGCATTGTTTTTAGTAGTTGGTTGCTTTCTTTTGTTTTATCACATACATCTCTCAACTCTTTTCATTTTCTTTTCCCTTTTTATTTTTCTTTTTTGTCTTTGTGAGACAATGCCTTTTCTTTTCTTACAATCAAATTCAAGAAAGAACTCAATGATTTTCTACTTCAATTTCTAAAATCAACAGACAATTGTATTTAAATGTTATAAGCAAATGATTCAAAAACATTTCAAGGAATATGACACATATGTGTCTTGGTCAACAACTTAACAACTAGGAAAAATTGATTAGGAACTCGATAGTTATCTAACAACAAATCAGGAACTCAAACAAGGGAGAAACAAAATATATGTTTGATTTTCATGATTTAATGTGAGAAAAATTTGCAAAAAATCATAGAACTACTTGTAATAGAATTAGGAACATGTAAAGGAAGTAAACATAACTCTCAATAACTTGGAAGACTTAAAAAAATTGAACTACACTATCCTAGGCATTTGACTAAACCAAAAGAATAGGTATAAAACTTAAGTAGAAGCATGTTATAGAATCCTAAACATATAGATTGATTAAAGAAAAAGGAACAAATGAATTGAACAACAACAATTATCAAAAAAGAAAATAAGGAAAGAAAAGACTCAACACAAGAAACAAGATAAGAAGAAAGAAAGATCAAGAACTTTTTGATGCCATATAATGACTTCACTCCTGATGCCATATAATGACTTCCCTCCCATCTTTGCAATGGAAACTCCAAGGAAGAATGAGAAATTCTACAATTTCACCAAGTTTCTGGAGAAACTCAGGTTACTCCTCTTTCAATGAAGGTTTCTTGAAGAAGAACTTAAAGAGAAAATTACTCCTTAGATAAATTTCAAATGAACAAGAAAATACTTAACAAAGAAATTACAAGTCTCATTCAAAGGTGATTTGTACAAGGGGTAAGGGAGCTTATTTAGATATATAAATCCTCTTGCAACCTAATCCTAAAAGATGTGGGACTTGGATTACAACTTGGACGAAGTAGCTATAGAATTTTTCTATCACAAACAAATTTTCCTTGAAAAAGGCTTTTAAGTGATATAGGACTTCCTTCTTCAAGCCCTTTTTTTCTTCATGTTTTGGGATGTCACTTCCTAAGCCTTGAACATCTCTTTCTTAGCCCAAATAAAGGCTCATGGTTAGCCTAAATTGAAGGCCAATTATGGATGTACAAAATCTTAAAAAAAATTACAAATAAGTATGTACACCTATACAATTTTTACAAGACTAAGAAGAAAAAGAAATTTCTAATATTCTATTCTCTAAACTTTTCTTTGCAGCTTCATCTTCTTCTATCCTCTTAGCGATGAATCTAGTGGCCGAATGATTTGTTATCACAGCATAAATTGAAAATTCAAGTTTGGAACTAATTTTTTTTAAACTCTTTGATGCAAGCATTCACACTCAGTTAATCCACCAAAGAGCGTTGGTTTGCTTTTAGTTGTATGTTTTTCGTCATCTATTTCATCTACGAGTCTTAACTCTTTCTATATTTTTTTATTCTTTGATTTGTTTTTCTTTTTCGTTTTTGAGACTATGCCTTTGTTCTTCTCAAATGAAACTCAAGAAGTAACTGAAATTGTTTCTCTACTCAATTCCAAAAATCAATAAGCATATGTATTAACATGTTCTAAGAAAAAATGATTCAAGTAAAATTTAAGAAATATGAAATATATGTCTTGGCCAACAACACATTATACAAACTAATTCTAGAAAATTGCTAATGATCTAGCTGCAAATCATGAAGTCAAAACATGACCAAAACATGTCCTGGTTTCATGGATTTCATGTAAAAAAAATGAATAAAAAATTTTAGGACTATGTCTAATGGATGTAAGAACATGAAAAGGAAGTAAACATGACTTTAAACAAACATGTAAGATTAAAAAGTAAAAACACTTACCTATGTATTTGATGAAATCGATTAGAACTAAAAAAACACAAGCAAAAACATTTATAGAGTACTAAACAACATATATATTGTTTCAAGAAGGATAAACAATTTATTTGAACCAATAAAAAAGAAAGAGAAATTCAAGTAAAAGAAAGAAAAGATTCAAAGCGATTGAATGAAAACAATGGAAGACAAATAAGACAATTAAGAATAAGAGGAAAATCAAGAACTAGTTACTTATCTCTTGACGATTGAAGACAAAAACTCTTGATACCAAATGATGACTTTCTCTTCGTCCCATCATAATAGAAGTCCAAGATAATTGGCAAATTATTACACTAACTATGCTTCTAAAAGAAGCTTTTTATCCTCTTTCAAGTAAGGTTCCTTGAAGTAGAAACTTCAGGAGGAAATTGTTCCTTGTAACCTTTGGAAGAACAAGAGAATGTTTAAAAGTAATTGAAATCTCATTCATATTCAAACTTAACTTTTAAAAAGAGGAAAATGAAGCTATTTATATAAAGGTATAACCTTTATTGGCATACTAGCATAAGAGATAAGAGATGTTAGACTTGGTGTACATTGGATGACACTTCAAATGACTATACAAGACAAAGAAATTTTGTTGAAAAAGGATTTTCTAAGTCATGTTGGATTTTTGTCTTCAAGCCTTCTTCAAATGTTTTCTTCATATGTTGGATGCCACTTTCCATGCACTTGGACATCTTTCTCTTGGCCCAAAGTTGGCTCGAACTGAAGCCTAATTTTGTCTTTAAAAATCCTAAAAATTACAATAAATTTGTACACTTATACAATTTTTACAAATATATATATATATATATAAATAAATAAAAGTATTGAATTATGTATTTAATTACTATTAACTTTTATGTATTTATGTAAAAATGTGCATACACTAGAAAACTGATTTTAAGAATTACAAAATGATTGGAATGGTTATACAAACATTTTTTTAGTTTCAAATATTATCTTAAAATTTTAATTCTCTATTTTTTACATGTTCCAATATTTCTATATTTTTATTTTATAAAATATTTCCAAAAATACTCGTAGATAATATTGCTGTGTAGTTTAAATTGTTTCATCCTTAATTCACTCTATTATAGCTTTTAATAAAAATATTTATTAATTCATTAATTAACGTCTTGAACCACTATCTGAAAAGAATAAGAAAATAAAAAGGCCAGAAAGCAAAGAAATAGAGGTCAAACAAACACAGAGCCAACCAGAACACAACACTTCACCTCTGTAGTTTCAAGTTTTGGTCAACAATTGTCATTGAAACTACACAGTATCCTCCACCATCAACCTACCAAATTTGATTCCAAATTCGCATTTTCAACAGCACCCAGAAATCGTTTACGCCTCAATCTCTTAAAATTCGCACCTTTGTACCTCGGGATTTTGGGTTTGTTCCCTTCTAGCCATGAATTTCAGGAGCCTGGAAGATTTCTGGGCCTTTTACATGAACCAGCACTCCAAGGTTTCCACAAGGCGCTGGCACTTCGTGGGAACTCTCTTTAGCATTCTCTTCTTCTTCTGTTCTGTCTTCTTCAGTTGGTGGTTCTTGGTCCTTGTCCCTTTCTCTGGCTATGGATGTGCCTTCTACAGTCATTTGTTCGTTGAGAGGAATTTCCCTGAGACTTTGAGACACCCCTTTTGGTCCCTCTTGTGTGACTTCAAGATGTTCGGGTTCATGCTCACTGGCAACATGGATAGGGAGATCAAAAGGCTGGGGAAGAGACCTGTGCTGCAAGTGTTCTGATTTTGGTGTAAGCTTTTGACCTTGATTTGATTTTTTGAATAAAAATTGAAAGTTGATTTTTTAGTGTATTATTTTAGAATAAAGTTTTAATTCTTTTTATTAAGTTATTTGGGTATGTGTGGATGATTTTGCTATATGTTGTTTGTTGCTGAATGATCCCCATATATGTGTGATGCTGCAATTTGATGGAGTGTGATGTGAGTGATTTTGGGGAGGCATCATAGCTGAATAGGCATGTGAAGCTAAATAGGATTGGATGAATGTGGTTTAACTTGTGTGCTGCTTCACATAGATGTTGAAGATGTGTTGAAAATGGCAACAAACTCTGTAGGGAAAAAACAGTGAAAATTATCGAGGAGAACAATGTACAGAAGGCTAAAGTCATCTTAGTTTAATTGTTACTCTATGGTTTTAAATTTGGATCTTAATTGTAGTTTTGTTGTGATCCTTAATTTCTTCAAATTACAACAATTGTGGGATGGTAGTAAAACTACAATGATGCGGCTGTGAAGACCATGAAAATCTTGACAATGTAGCTGTACTCACATTTGGGGATTTTTTTTTTTTTTCAAAATGAAAGTTATGAGAAAAAAATCTAGAGCCTAGCAATGTTTATTCTTTGATAAAGAATCTGAGCTAGTTTCCTTGCATGGCAGTGGCCATCACAACCTTGACAACATTGCGTAGCAGTTTTGTACTAACTTGATATCCAAAATCTGTAGAGTACCAACTTGATATTCTTAGTGTATTTGGTGGGCTAATTTGTCTGTTAACTCGAATATGGCGTTGTCCTATGAATATCCCTTGTTTAAACCTTTTTATTTCTTCTGAAACTTTCTTTCCTTGTTTGACCCTAGAGATTTTAGAAAGGATGGAAGATTTTACCTTTGGCTCTTTCTACAAAAGGAAGATTTGGACGAATTTGCACCGGCCTTAGTGCATTTCCTTGATTTTAAAGTATGCCTTCCTTACATCCTAAAAATTTAAGGCTACCTCTTTGTGGTCTAATTTCATTATTTAATAATGTCGTTGAAAATTGTGTTAAAATATTTTGTAGATCATCACTGAGCAGATGATGAAATACTTATTCTATTATAATGTGTGTTTAGAAAGTCCCCAGCAGGGTTTTTACAAAGCTTTTCTCCTCAAGATTTTGTCCATAGTTGTTATATTATACCATTGTTCTGTTGAGGTTTCTAACTGAAATCCTAACATATAGTTGGATTAGGCAACCTTAGAGCAACAAAATTTCGTTTTGTTCATCTAAAGAAGATTTGTTGCCTTTAAATGTATTATAGGTTAGGATTGATTATTATGCCTCTATTTGGGTCTTTTTGAGCGGAATTCCCCTCACAGATAAGTAGAGGGATATTCTGTATTTGTTTTCAGAATCTTATCTTGGATTTCTTATATGTTGTCTTTCTTATCCAACTAAATTTGTTTTTCTATTAAAAATAATTTCTTTAAAGAAGTATAGATAATTGAATCTTCAGCTGAAACAGGACCATTGAATCTTTTGGAACTGTTGAATGCTTCCAATCAATTGTTCAGTTCACCACTGCTTGACTTTGAGATCTAATTGTGATTAAACGTTCTATATGTTTACATTGATTTAATGCTACTTTTTGTGTGACAGCAAATATTTCATTTCTATACTGTTTCATTTTGTTACTCTTCTTTTCTTTTGTTTCCAAATTCTAAGTCTGCTTAGGGAAAGCAGAGAAATCTGCACTTGAAACTACAAGTTTGCACTCACTAGTTGAAAAGTTAAATTTACTAACTTGAGTTTCTGCAAGATTTAATTCAGTATGTTTAAATGTCCACACTGGTGAACCTTAACCGATATGTATTCTTCTATAGGCAATATCTGTGCTACTTTGTCTATCTACGAGTTTAAAATTTGAAGTTCCTTTGGTCAACACTGGTGAACCATCAAAGTTCATAACATTCATTCGAAGTCTTAAACAGGGAAAATGGTATTTTGTGGTTAGCTTCAAAATTCTGAAAAGAAAAGCTCTTTGATGAGCTAAAATCATACTAGGAAGTATATAATGTAAGATACCACTCTGGTGGACTTTTACTAATTTGGGATACACAAATTGGTGAGTGTGATTCAATAAAAACCTTCCAATCTGATTTCTGCACATGGATGTTATTGGTGAACTTAACTAGTGATATTTATTAGCCAAAGATGGATTTTTTAGAAGCAAACAAGAATATCCCATCCAGGCCTTATTATAAATTATTTCTAACAAAATCATAAAGACGAATAAAAGCAATTAATTTAATTGGCTTTTTTTTTAAATTTAAAATAATTTTACTAATGTACCTTCTTATTAGTGATTTTAGAATTATGTTCTCATTAAACACAAATATTCATAAATATTTAATAGGGTAAATAAGAGAAATAAATTTACTGTTTTATAGAAATTATAAAATGTGTTATAAGAGTTACTGTTAGTTTCTTTCAAAGTGTGTCGTATGTTAACAATGACTGTATTTTTAATATTATTTTATGAATAAAATCACATTTGAAGTAGATTTTTTTCTTCAATAATCTTAAAATAAATAAATAAATTCCTTCAATAAACCTTTCTCCATATTAATTACAAAATAGACCCAAACAACTATTCACATCATGGACAAATTCTTCCTCCATCTCCGTATCCTATTCCTGCACCTCCATAAAAATTTAATTTCTCAAAGTGCTGCCCTGTTGAAATAACCAAAAAGGACCTTGGTTTTTTTGATTAAAAAAAATTCACAGTGCACTTAGTCACCTCCATACAATCGAGCACAGTGAAACATCATTCCATTTTGTCAAATACGTCTTCTATAATGATGTTTTTAAAGGTTTAGAGAGTGATTAAATAGTATAAAAGACTTTTCGGCCTGTAGGGAGAGTGTTGATCAGCGGTAAGGAATAACATAGAGATAAGATTTTTTTTATTTTGGTGCATTTTGTAGGTTTTGGTAGGTTACCTGGATTAAGCCATTCGATTTATAAATTTTTCGAAAATGTGAATTGGATAGACGGACATCCAATTTATAAATTGTAAACTGGATGTAAGGAAGTGAGAGTGAAATCCGGTTTGTAATTTGTAAACCGGACATCATTCCGTCTGGTTAATAAACAACTTGATTTTTATAAACCGGATGGACAGTGACTGGATCTCATCCGATTTGTAAATTCTTGTTCAGTTCATAAAAGAAGAGGATATTTGCAAACCAGATTGGCAGAGAAAGTAAGGGAATAAACAGAGGTGGAAGGTGTTGGCTTCTTGGAGTGGAGAATCTGATTGGTGTCTGAGAAAGAAGTTGAGAAAACAAAAGAAAGAAACAAAAAGAGTGAAATTCCCCTACTTTTCACATCCGTGTTCAGAAAAAGGGACTAGAAATTCGAAATCAAAATTGAGAATTGTGATGAGAAAATAAAAATGAAATTGAAGAAGAGAGAGAGACGATGCTGGTGGCATGGTGAAAAATCCTAAACAGTAAAGATGTAGAGTAAATAAAAAAGATGAACGAATGGAGGGGTTGAGGGCAAGGTAGTTAAAATCGAGATTTTGAATAGGATCGTGGAGGGTTCATATCGTAAATCGTGAAATCGTAACACAAATTGTAGATTTTACTTTCTTTTTAAATATATATATATATATATATATATATATATATATATATATATTTTGTAAAAAAATAAATAAATAAGAGAAATTAAAAAAAGTATTTGAGAGATGATTCAACCTTGATACAAAACTATATAAGTTTATATAGTCACATTTTTTTTTATTTTACTTAATGTATTATATGAAAAGTAATTAAGTAATTAAAAAGATTAATTAATGTGTTGGATATATTATGGAGGAATAATAATAATGTAAAATCTATGTAAAAACATCTAGTGCCCAAATGAGATCCAAATTAAAGTCACCAATCCTATAAACACAAACTAAATAGACACACATAACTAATCAATTCATTTGTTAGTACTTCATCCAACTTAAGTCTATAAAATCAAGTACTTTGACAATACTTAATAAAACTTAAGTTCATCTAATATAAATCACTCACATTAAAATGAAAATTATAAGAATTTTCATTAGTTTTATCTCTTTCATGAAGCACATCAATAAAAACATTCTCCTCCTTTAAGTTGGGATGACAAGAACATCATCATCTTCCACACCACCTTGGACTTAACCTTCAACCAATTGTTCATCATCTCCATTTGAATTAAGAGTGTCATTTAAATCCATATTGCCCAAGTGTGAGTTGTGGAGTGTGATTTTTTTTTCTGGCTATAAGGAGAAGTCCAAGAAAATCTTGTTAGTATATGCTCAAATGACTTTGGATATGTGAGTGTGACTGAGGTTTTAGAATTAAGAGATGGTTAAAATGCCTTCATGAAATTAATTTAGTTTTATTTTAATTAGATTTGAAATAAAACCCAATAAAGCAATAAGAAGGGGGAGTAAACTCCAGAGACTATTCATTTGTCTTAATTAAATTAATTTAGTTTTATTTTAATTGAATTTGAAATGAGATCCAAGAGATGTGAAGGTGCAAAAGAACAAGACTCTTCATTTGAAATTATATGAGACTCTTTATTTGAAGAGGGGTGCAGAGAAACTAAAAAGACTTTTTATTTGAAATGGGGTTGGAATGAGGAGTAAAGGTGAAAAGACTCTTTATTTTATTTTTTTGTTTAAATTTTAATTACATTAATGCATTAATTTTAATGGGGTTGGAATGAGGAGTGAAGGTGAAGAGATTCTTTTTTTTTGTTTAAATTTTAATTGCATTGCATTAATTTTAATTAGATGGTGTTAGGTGACAACACGTATCACAATGTTAGAATTTAATTGCATCAATTTTGAATAAAATTAGATTGAAGAAGATGAACCGTTTGATACACGAAATCAAGATTACACGTTTTTTACGATTTTATTCGATAATCCGTACAATTTTGCTATACAATGATCCGGTGTGGAATTTGAATCGTGCAGAGTATGTAAAATCATAAAATCTTACGATTTTAGAAATAAACTCTCAATTTTAACTATCCTAGTTGAGGATATTCTTGCCTTTATATTTCTAACTTAAAAAGACACAATAATAATTATACTATTGAGGTGCAAAAAGACGATATGGAGATAAAAGAGGAATTCGTCCACGTCATGAACTCAGGTTCCCGAGTCCCGATATTTGGGGCAAAGTTTTTAATTTGCTGAGTTTCCTACTAGAAATCGGCTCCTGAGCCGAATTTCTATGCAAACTTCTTTTAAAATATTTTTTTCAAAACAAATTTAAAAACAATTAATAAATTTAAAATATCAATTAAAAAATATTTTCATTACTTAATTCGTAAAATTTTTCATATCATTAAAACAATTTAATTTTTTTTTTATAAAAAGGAATACTGATAATTAATTTCAATATAAAATTAAGTTTAAATTAAAATACTAAACTAGTGGTTAACATTATTTTTTAAGCAAACTTGAACAATATTAATATTAGTAATTTTAATATACTTTATAAAAAAATTAATTTAATTTTAATGCAATAATTTAAAATACTAATTAAAATTGTAAATAATTTTTTAACGGTATATCTAGTCTAGTAAATGTTTCAAAATTATGTTGATATAAAATTAATAAAAAATATTCAATATTAAAATTTTATTTTAAAATATGAAATGTAAAATTTTGATTTAAATTATTATATAACGAAAATATTTTGAAAACCCCTTCGTAAAATGTTAATAATTATGCATATAAAATTTACTTCAAAATAAAACTGAGTAATGATAATTAATATTAATTACTCAATAATATTATTAAATTCATTTTTCATTTAAAATATTCGTATAAATTTTTATAATAATATAATTGCATTATTTAAATTTATTATTATTAGCAGAAGTACATTTTGTAACTTATCATTTAGAAATGAAAAACGAAATAACTTTTTACTAATATTTAAAACTTAATGTATCAAAAAAATGAAAATTAGATGAAATGGATAAAAGCGAAATAAATAAACAATGAGGTAGTGATGACATATTATATAGAATTTTTTTTATAGTAGCAACAGTCATTCAAGTTCCAGAACATGGCGTTCTTGATATGGAAGAATTCAATTTTGTCTAAGTGTTTTTCAAGGAACAAGATTTCTTGAAAGTCCTGTGCCTTAACCCAAGACCGCAACATGTGTGTTACACCAAAACTAGTTTTCAAATGAACTAATTCCTGAATGATTTTGTCCTTTTAAACTCGAAGGAGGTGTTAGTTTTCATTTTTGGTGGCTATTTTGTCACCATGATCTATCACTTGTGTGACTTGTTTAGATAAGCAAGTCAAGGTGTATGTGTTGGAACACTATTTTTCTTGTTTTAAAGTAGAATTATTTTACATAATAATCACTAGGACCTGATTTATTGTTTTGGATACAATTACTAAAGTAAATTATTGTTTTGGTGAAAGTGATGGTATTTTAGGAAAAAATTCACTATAAGTGATGATGTTAAGAGAGAAGGAGATATTGTGTTTAATTTTAATGTTTTGGTTTGTTTATTAACCTAATTCATAATCTATATATAGGAGGAGTGACATTATGTGGATTGTTGAAATCACTGATAGAATTTTGGTCATTGCATTAGTGGAGACTATGGTGACCGTTTGTATTATGATAAAGGATTATTAATAACAATATTTCTTATGCATAAATAGTAACATCATGGGATCTGGTGCAATGATAGTCATTTACGTTAGTTGATGCTTTGAATTGTCACAAAGGATGCACTACATCATTATAGGATTCCTCATGAATAAAGAGTAATGAAATGAGAATTAATGTGTTGAATGTGAACAAATTAATCAATACAATGTGTTCCTTTAGTTTGCACTTATTTTAAAGTAGAACTTTGCACCGGTTCCAGATTCCTCACATGTCAATAATAAAGTCATGGGAACTAATGCATTAAAGGTTGACACTTCAATCATTTAATGTGAACAAATGTTTTGTGTTATCACAAAGTATGTTTTGTGTCATTGTAAGAATTGTGATGCATGGTTATAGTTTAAATATGAATATATTATTCATGTCATGTCGAGATTTACTTTGTAGAACTAAAAAGTAAAGTTTTGCACCATACGAGGAATCCCTACATTGAACAATAAATTCACAAGAATTATTGAATTAATGGTCAATGAGCAAGTAAATGCAATTTGGACACTGCTTTGTCTTGAACAATAACATCATGTTTATCGGTACAATGATGGTCATTGTGTCCATCGATGCTTTGATTTATTACAATATTTGTTAATCTTTTTTGATGTGATCCTTAAGAGAATTGCAAGATCTTGATCAACTTAAGAGGTGTTGGAGAACTTAAACCCATTGGAAGAAGAACCAAAATTGTGTTGTTAGAAAAAAATGGATGGCTTGGCTAAACCAATAGGGGGTTGAATTGGTTTTAAAAAATTTTCACAAAACATTCTATTTTTCCAAGTTCTTTTAAAACTCTTTCAATTTGAAAGCTAAATGCAATTAGATTGAGAATCAAGATCGATACAAATTGGGTAGCAAAACAATAAAAAAGATAAAGAAATAGAAAGATTGTAAAAGAAGATTGATACCGGTTCAAATTAAAAGATCATACATTCATCATCAACTAATGAACCTTAGAATAAATGGTTTCACTATCTTTAACAAGTTTGTAAAAAGAATTCACTCAACAAATACAAACTCAAGACAATTAAATCAACCCTTGAACACTCTCAAGAGGATATCAACAAAAATAATCCTTGATAACCAAAAAGGATATTAACCTTATCAACTCTTAAACACACAAAATGATATCTGCCTTATAACCTCTTCAACAACAAGAGAAAAACATTGGAACATTCCAATAACAACAAATAATGAATTTACCAAACTATTACAATAGAAGCAAACTCTAAGGTTCTTTCACGTCACAACACAACCTTGAATTATCAAGTATTTTAACCATATTTTGAATTTATGAATTGTGTTTTGAAAAATTCATAGCTTTTCATTAATATTGTCTATTTAAATGTTGCCAAATGAATATACCTATAAATAAGATATTTGAGAATTATTTGTGAAAATTGGTTTTGATTTTTCCTTCCTTGTTTCAGTTAGTTGAACGGTAGAATAACATGTAATGTAAAATATTGAAGGAAAGAAAAGCTATTACTAGTCCTTGGCCAACCAATTAACTTTTGCTAAGCAATCTACCGCAACGAAGTACAAGTGAGTACTTTTTAATCAAGCCATTCCTGATTAAAATGAATATTCTTAATACTAGTCACTCCTAGCTCTAAACTTAGTATTTTTTATACTAGCCACTCTTGGCTCAACACTAATACAGTATTTAAGGGATCAACTGATTATTGGTTTTTGCTCACTTGAAAAGGTAGTGTCATTCGGCGTATACAAAGTTAAACTCTCTCTACTAGTAGGTGAAGATGAACACAAATAGTGTTCTCACAAAGGTTTAGGGCACAAAGATTTTAATAGAGTTTTTGCACTTACAAAGTGTGACTCGTCTTTTTTCGTCGAAGCATGTTTTCTTATAACCTTTAGAAATGTAGTCATTGCAGTCTTTTTTCTAGCCGTTGAGTAGGTTGGAACTCTCGTCATTGTCTTCTTTCTTCTTTCCCCATCATCTGATGAACTCTTACGCTGAGAAGCATTAAATGCATGGCACAAAACATTAAATGATATTATTTTCTTTATGCCACCTCTTTGATGCCTGATAATACTTATCTTCTTTGGTAGCGGATCCTTCTACACCAAACATTGGTCAAAAGTGAACACCGTACAAGATATACAATTGAGGCAGAATTGAAACTAGTTGTGTCAAAGAAGTTGGTGGTCATTTTAGATTTAGCTCATATCCCTAGGATTTTTTAATGTTGTTTTCGGGTGCAAATATATCTGGGATAGACATAGAAGATATTTTCTACTTCTTCAAACTTAAGCTTTGGAATATTCTCTATGCATGTCAGTTTGAAGTCTTGGTTTATACTTATTGTTTAAATGATCTTAATTTAGCTTATTAAACAAAGTGGAACTTGGCTCTATCATCTGTCAAACGAAGTATATACATTTGTAATTTTATCATTCTTCAAAGGAAGCATATGCATTTGTATTTTGATCAGCGTCTGTCAGATGCAATTGCTTCATATATTTTAAGCATTAGGCTTGTTGTGTTTAAGGACACAGTCAAAACATTTAGGGTGTTATATTTTTTCTTTAACATTCTCTCCCATTTTGTTGGTGCTTAAAATAATACATGTGAACATGAACATATTATAACATCAAATAAAAGAAGCACAAGATGAAGGATTAATCGATTGTTCTTTAATTTCTGGTGGTGAACATTTACAATCAGTTTATTACTTGATTAATAGTCAAGACTTATGGGTTGCTCTCCCTTAGGTTGTGTGTCAAAAGAATTGTGGTCTTCGTCTTCATCTTTTCTCTTCTTGGAGGTTTCTATTGGACAACTCTCCCTTATTCTTTTTAAACGGTTGCTCCTCGATGGACATATGTCTGCTGATGCCTTCATCTTCTTTTAGGCATGTGTTGCCTTGCTCCATCTCCATCTGTCTTCTCTTCTTAAGACCTTTTTCCTATGATATTTCCTCTTTTTAAGCATCATCAACAAAGGGTTGATATCTTTTGGGTAGAACACCATACAACAAATGGGTAGCCGAACTTTGTAGGTATTTTTTATGAGCAGAGGATAACAATATTCGGTTTGCCTTGTGCATATCTAAGCAATGGATGGAGAGAACGTACTGTTAACAAAAGGTATGGACGAAAGAATGTTGACATATTGAAGAGGTTTCTCTTCCAGTTTAAAACTGCTTGAATAGTCTAAACAAAACTTGCATCTGTTGAATAAATGCAAGTCATGGGGCATCCGAAGATATGAGTCTTTCTCCATGAAATATTCCAACATATTTGGCATTGGCCAACATAGACACTCCTTGTTTAGATGATAAGGTTCTTCTTCTTCATCTGAAAATACCTCATTACCCTTACAAAAGTGAAAGGGCGGTTGCATTTGATGATTTCTACTACAAGCTTGTAAGAGGTGGAGGGAGAGAGATAATGGTGCGCAGAGCCAAAAGGAAAAATCTAGCTTTTCAAACAATGTTGGTTCTTCTGGAGGACTCGTTGTTTTCAAAGCCCTTCTCCATACATTTGATGTCCTATCATCTATATGGTGCACACATTGTCATGTTCTTCCCACTTGTCAAAATCCTCACTTGTTGAAAGGTTTTAAAGATTGAAATGAACAACCCACCGAACGAACTAAGGTTTCATCCGCTTAATCCATGGTGCGATGATTTGCATGGAGTGAGATAATAAAATTATCTCGATCAAGATTAAAGGAGCATTGAATGAAAGATCTGATTAAAGAAATGGTCTATTCTTCCCACGTGTTAACCCATTATAGAAACATAGTTTTGTTTGAGGCTGAGTGTACCATAATTATATCAATGAGACTCTGAGGGATGTTTGAACAAGGTTAAATCACTTTGATGCATGACTCTCTATTGATATATGTGTCGAGAGCATGTGTTTCTCATCTACCTTCTTCTTCAAGGAACACCTTAGAACACTGAGGTGAGCAGGCTTAATGAGAGAGCAATATCTGGGAAGATAGTCTATCTCAATCTTACATACGCTTGAAAAGGCATTGGCTTTGGCCTTTTCAAGCTTTCGATTGTGATGTTTTGTTTTGAAACCACAAATTTTCATGCAAACCACCATTGTTCCTTTGGATGCCATTTACTTTTTCTTCAGTTTCGAAAGATGAGTGAAGAAACTTATTTTATAATGACATTTAAGACTTGCTTTTGATTTGCATTCCTTTTCTTTTGGATATTCTTTTCTTGCCATATTCTTATGATAAACGTTGTCTGTGAAATCGTACACATGGACAATTGTCTTGACTTGTTCTCTGATAATTTAATTATCACTAATACATTTCAGAGAGAGAGAGTTCCAAATAGAGTGTAAGTTTCATTTGCACATCTCACATAGATGGTTAATACCATACAAACAATAGCAATGTCTGAGAAATTAATCATCTGCAAATTAAATCAAGTTTAAATTTGTTTTAATGAAGTCAAATCTTTCAATAGGCAACACTTTAGTGAAAATGTCACCCCATTGGTGATTTATCTTAACAAATAGTAAACAAAAAAAGTTTTTCTGAACATAATCATGAATGAAGTAATATCTCAGTTCGATATGCTTGGCCTTTGAGTGTTGGATTGGGTTCTTGGATAAGTTGATTGCACTACTGTTATCAAAATGTACATGTATATTGTTTTGAAAACTAGAATAATCCTCAAGTTGATACTTAGCCCATAGAAGTTGAGAGTAGCATCCTAAAACTCACATGTATTCTACTTCCATGGTAGACAGAGCAATTGAATTTTATTTTTTAGTTGACTAAGATATGAGATATGGTCCAAGGAATTAACAAATACCACTTCCTTTCAACATGACCTCCAACATAGTTTGTATGTGAGACCCTTCTAATTTGAAGCTAATATATTTCTTGTAACATAGACACATATTAGTGGTTTGCATAAGAGATTGAAACATTATACATAATTACAGGCGTATTTGAAGTAAGATAGAGATCCAATCATATATTTGTAGATCATTTGATTTACTATCTTAACGCTTTCATCCTTCCATAGGATTTTAGTTGTCTTCACAGGATTTGCATGACATGTTGAATTTCTTCAACATCGCCTTTATGGATTTTTGTCGATGTTTGATAATTTCTCTCTCTCTCTCTCTCTCTTCGAATTTAAAGTCCTAGAAAGAACTTAAGCTCTCCCATCATGCTCGTTTTAAATTCTTCCTGCATCAACCTAGAAAAAAAATCCTAGTATAAGGATTCATTATGAGCACTAAAGATGATATCATCCACATAAGCTTGCACTGATAGAAAATCCCTATTGCACTCTTTCTGGAATAAGGTATTATCAACCCTTCCTATTTTCAAAAGTACTTTCCAAAAGAAAGCTACACAATCTATCATTTTTAGGAGCTTACTTAAGACCATATAGAGCCTTTTTAAGTTTATAAACATGTGTTGGATTAGATGTATCTTCAAAAAGGGTGTTTTAAATAAACTTCCTTTTCGATTAGACTATTTAGAAATGTACTTTTCTCATCTGTTTGATATAATTTTATACTTTTGTAGGAAACAAAGGATAATAGTATTCTTATTGCCTTTAGATGTGCAATTGGAGCAAAAGTTTCGTTGAGTTTATATGGTATTGTTGATTGTAGTCTTGTGCTACTAATCTAGTTTTATTTTTTACCACTTTGCCTTCTTCATCTAATTTGTTTCTAAAGACCCATTTGGTACCAGTCACGCTCTTATCAGATGGAGGTGACTCTAACATCCAAACATCACTTTTGGTGAATTGATACAGTTCCTCTTCCTTGGCAAGAATCCAATCCTCATTTGACAGTACCTCTTCAATACTTTTGGGCTCAATTTGAGATACGATGGTCACTTCAACTTCATTTATAAAAGAAGATCTAATTCTTATGTTGTCATGTCTTTCTCCCAGAATTTGTTCATATGGGTGTAAAGAGACAAATTTTTAAATTCTTTCTAAATGGACTGTCTAGAGTAAGATGGCATAAAGGGTTCTTCATCTAATGCATCCTTTGTGTATATTGCTTTCCTTTTGTCTGATCCCCTTATTGTATCTATAGATGGATTAACTTCTTTTCCTTTATCACTTGGCTTAATATTCTACAAAGTCATCTTGGTGGAAACATCTCCAAGTGTTGAATGGAAGACTTAGAAAATTGTTAAAACAATGAAGTTTCTTATGAAGCTTGAATTCATCTCCTCAATGAAGATTCCTTAAAGGAAGGAAAGAAGAATATTACTCCCATTTAAAGACCTCATGAATAAGAAGATAGCAAATAAGCCAATCAAGGTGAAAATTACAAGAGACAAGACACTATATATATAAATGTTGGACCCCTTTTGCACTTTATTACTCAAGGGACGTGGGACTAAATTACATATGTGTTAACACTTTTTGTGCTTCATGGCAATTACACCAGTCACTATAGCAAATAATAAATATATCATTCTCACCCAAATGACTTATGCTATACACACAATATTTACAATTATAATAAAATTAGACTAAAGAAAAATTTCATAGTTTGAGTGGTTTGTGAAATAAAATAAATTATGCGAAACAAATTAAATATTATTATGAATTTATTTCAAATCTCATATAATAGAATAAGGTAAAGGATCGATGATATGAATATTGCTAGGGTTAGACTTTATCATACCTCACTCTCATGCATAAAAACAATTTCCTTCTTTTTCTAACTAATGCCAATGTCAACCCACAGTGATAGTGAAACCCTAATTCCTTATTTGAATGAGCCTAAGCTTCCCTATCACCTGTCAATTCCTTTATCAATTATATACAAAAAAGTTACTTTTCTCACAAAGGTTTAAGACAACAAATGAATCATGCTCTATTCCTAGATACAAACTTTTATGTACTTTAATTCAAATCTTGATTACAAATGATATTTTCCAATACCCTAATAAGAATAAATTATCATACAATGAATCAGCACAACAAACATTAAGTGTAAAATTAAAATAGTTACATTAAAAGGAAAACACACACACACACACACACACACACACACACACACATATATAAACCCATATTGATTACATGAGAGTTTGGTAGGTTATATCTAACCTCAATAACAATGATTTTAGTTCGTCATAGACATGAGAACCTTAAACATACAAGATGAACAATGGAAGCAAGAGATGATTACATCGAAAAACCCTAAGATAGGCACTAATTAAATAAATTTTGAATGACGTTCGTGCCCAACTCAACTTTAATAGTGTCAGGTGCAGCTCTTCTTGCAGAGGTCCAAGATCCAACTCACATCCAATTCAACTTCCGTGGCAACAGGTGCTAACTTGTCTCCTCTTCTTTCCGTTCCTTCATGCGTCTTCTATCCTTTCTCCTTCTTCATGGGCTTTCTGTGTATCCTTCTTCGTGAGCTTCAATCTTTTTCTCTAAATTCAATGCTTCTTGTTCACCTTTTAAACAAAATAAGAGAAATTAATGCAACTTATCATTTCCAAGCACAAGTAATCAATTATATACAAAAACCTAACAAAATCAAGAAATAAGTAGGGTTCAAGTTTAGAAAGAGTTGATTTCATGATAAAAGTTAGATCCAAAATATGATAAAAATAAATATTATCAAACGCTCTAGTCTTAGAACCTTGTTTGTCCTCAAGCAAAGGTAAATTGGCACAGATCAAACTACTTAGTAACTGTTAGCACCAGTGGATAACTAATTGTATTTGATGAAGCCAATCATGTGTGAAGAAGTTCAAGACCTATGATCATATGTGGAATGCATGAAGATTCATGAAGATTTGAAGCTTGGTCTAG
>Ga0099824_1001675_pt1 | contig 31624 bp, 10 predicted proteins | sample SiratrowhiteBW_FD_76837 | JGI IMG/M metagenome (GOLD analysis project Ga0099824, IMG submission 76837) | Root nodule microbial communities of legume samples collected from California, USA - Siratro white BW | ecosystem: Host-associated > Plants > Roots > Nodule | place: USA: California... | reverse complement strand
TGTTATGGACATAAAGCGTTTCCAAGCTATATTGCAAATGTGTATATTTAAGATAAATCTAAAATAAAATGACAAAAGTTAGATCAAGAATTTTTTTATAATAAAAATCCAGCTGAAGAGATAATGTCTCAGTCTGAAAGTCCAACATGTGACTTAATAAATGTAAAATTTTTGTCTTGGTTCACATTATTTGACATTGTATTTTTACATTTATGTTGGTAAGTTATTTGTTTAAACTGTGATATGTGGTTGTTCTTTTTATATAAATAGTTTTCATTAAATATGTGTTGTAAAAGTGTTTTTTTAACATATATGCTTCCACAGTCTTACAATTCTTACACGGTTTTATAGATGCGGCATAATAAGATTTTATAAATTTGGAGTTATTTTCTATGACTTAAATTATATTTTAAAACATTTTGACATCAAAGCTTTTAATATTTAGTAGCTAACATGTCTTGTTCTAAAATAATTATGGTTAAAGTTTTGAAATAAAATTTTAAGAATATAAATGTTTTATTATTGAAAACACTGTTAATTTTCAAACTAGTTTTTCATTATGCTAATGTTATGTCTCATTTTAGAATTTAATTATATTTAGTAATGTATGGAGAAATAGCATTTATGATAATTGTTTACAAGATTATGTTCAGAGTTATTTCACATTGATGACTAATGTTTTATACTTACTGGAGAAATCAATATAAAAAATAATTTCTTAATAAATGCAAGTGGGTAAAAGTTCCAGAATTGCATTATAAGAGATAGGAGAATATATCTTGTCTCTTGTAAAACAACATTACAGTATTAAGATGGTAGGAAGAAAAAAAGACAATGAATTAAATTGCATTTATAAATGAAACCATTTACTATATTGCTATAAAAGGAGATTTGTGTGAAGAAGAAAGAAGGCATCATTCTGAGTGAATGGTTGTTCAAAAAAAGCTTGTTTTGTTGAAGAATTTTCAGGAATCTGTCATAAAAATATGTGATCTGTTTTTGGATTATGAATATTTATTGAAATGTTAGTGTAGACACAGGTAAAAGGTATTAAATCACTTCAAAATCTTGTCTTTTACCATTTCTATCTTAGGTTTTGTTTATGTTTTTATCCTTTAATCATTTACATGTCATAGGAATTTTTCCTATTAGTGATATTGAAGCTTATGATATTATCATGGGTAAGAAATATTATCATTTAATACTCAAAATATTTTAAGAACAGGTATGACAAATAACACACCCAAGCAAAAACATGATGTAGAAAAATGAAAACGTTCACAGAGTATTGAAAATGTAAGAATGGTGTTTAGAAATTTTATTTGAGGAAATTACTGTTAGTAAAATCAGTCCAAAAAAGGTGGACCATGTTTGCTGCAAAGCTTTTAGGATACTGAAGAGTCAAAGTTATGAATTATAACTAAGTATTTTATCTTTTCTAGTCAAAATAGTTTTATGGTACATGTAATTCTAAGCTATAATATGTGATGTATTTATTTATATAATTATTAGCTTAAAAGTTACATACTGGGTACTTATTATCTTTTGAAGAAACCTTGGTACATATTATTGAACTCTATGTGTACGTCATGAGAATAAGATATCCACTATCTTTTGGCAAAGTAGTTAATCCATGACCTGAATCAAAAGATTTGTTCAGTTTTCACTAGTAAAACACAACAAGTGGAAACATTAAATGAATATATTTTCCTTTAGAAACAATGAGTTTTAGTATCATTTGTTAAATTATTACAATGAAAATGGACGTGTGTTGTGTTATTTGGTGCGGTGCGGCGCTGAAGAGAAGGTGGAGGCTGGACCATTGGCCATTAAATCTATGTCAGCAGATGCACATGCAAGCACTTCCTAGCAAAAGTTAGAGAAAAATAAAGAAAAAAAAATACCAAAACAGATTAAGAAAATGAAAATAATAAGTATAACATTCATAGATATGCGCCTACCTTTATATAATTAAATACAAAATTATCTATTTTTGAAACAGGAATAAAAGTAGTAGATCTTTTAGCTCCTTATCATCGTGGAGGAAAAATAGGATTTTTCGACAAAATTAAATAACAAAATAAAAAAAAATAAACCTTTAATATTTAATAGAATAAAAATATAATTAAAACTTGATTAAAAATATATAAATTTATAAAATATTTAAAATTGAATTAAATGCAAAATATATTTTGATTAGAATTTGATTAGCATACATTTACTTTTAGTGATTAGCAACTTATAACTAACAATTATCTCAAAATATTTTTTATTAATATATTGTAATTAAGAAAAAGTAAGTGAATATTAGTAAATATTTATAGTTAAAGAATGTTAATAAAAGAAACAAGTGAGACAGCTTGGGATGCCTTGTTGATTCAACATGCCGTGTCAATACCAAATAAAAAGATTAGATTGAGAGTGAGTGACACTTTGACGGTGCCCATATTCCTTTCGCTTTCCTCTACCATATGCTAACCTTTTCCTTTTTTTTTTATCTTTTTTTCTCTTTTAATTTATTCATTCCTTTAAACTTTTTTATAAAGTAACTTTTTATTTATATTGGAGAGGTCATTGGTTAAAAAATTACCACCATGGTTTCAATAATTAAAATTACTTATTTTATCTTTATTTATTTTAAACAAGTCATATTTGCTGATTAAAAAGTACTTTTCAATCAGATGTAAGAAAAAAAAACCTTTTATTTCAAATTATATATTTTATCTTTTAAAAAAAAGACATGTATAAGTTAAAAGAAAAGGAGAAATTGGCCCTTCAACAATAAAAAACTATAATAATATAAATTATTAAATATGATATTTATATAGAGTCCAATTTCACGTTTTTGTATGAGACTGTTAATATGGAATTTTATTAAAATTTATTATCAAATGAAAATAACTTTATCATTATATAAGTTTTACAAGATGTATTTGACATTTTTTAGGTGTTATAAATACAAAGTATTTATTAACATTGTCCTCTAAACAAATCTATTGGTGATCATGTACAGTATTAAATTGATTTTTTTTTTATAATTATAAGACTTGAATATGAAATCTTAAAGTTTTTATAAGTTAGTTTATAAAAAACTGTAAAATGGTGGGCCAAGAGAACAGAAGAAGGGCTAAGAATAGTGCTACTTTTTGATTTATTTGTAAAACAAAACTGCTTTTTTAAGGGAATCAAAAACAAACATCCAAAAGTGTGATTCCGACCATTTTGTTTTTCTCTTAGGATGAGAGATTGTGAAAGCGATTTATAATATATTTCCTGAATAATAATTCAGGTTGTAAACAAATTTGTATTAAATCTATTATAATATCTTTTATCAAATCTCCTGTTAAATATTAATATGTAGATTTTTTTTTGGACTAATCACATTTTCTCCAAATTTCAGTTGGTGTCTTTTTATTTTCTACTTTAGAGAACATCTGTTAATTTTTTATTTATAGACAGATACATTATTTTGATATTGCCAGTTTATTTAATTCTTCGAAAATGGTATCCTACAGAAAATTAAAGAATTTCAAAAATATAATCATAAAATTTAAAATTTTTATCTCAACTAGATTACACAGTTTAGACATTCACTAACAATTTCATACATTATATTATTATTATTACTTTTATACAATAACATAATTATATATATAGAAACCCATATATTAAAACATATGATTTTATTTTTGAAATACTCATGCATTGAATATGATTTAATAATAAAATTTGTATGTAATTTGTAGATAATTTTAAATTATATATAAATTTTATTCATTACGTACAGATTTTTGTTATTTTTTATAGATAAATGTGATTTTTTTAATAGTGTTCTCTCATTACATCACATGTATGAAGTTTGAAATATGAATTTATCGAAATAGAACATATATGAATTTAATTTAATATACATATTTTTTATAAATAAAGTCAAGTGTTTATGTAGGTAAATTAATGTATTTTTTGACATGAAAAATTGGTTATAAGTTATTGTAGAAAATTAATAATTATAGTGTATGTTTGAGATAAATTATGAAAGTTTGATATATTTATATTTAAATTTTTTATTTTCTTTTGAGTGTTATTCTTTTATTTTATATTAATATTATAAAATTCATATAAAAAGAATATATTTTGAAGTATTTAATTATATTTAAATATATGTTTATATTGTATACATTTGTGAGGTATTGTCTTATAAGATTTAATCAGAATGTCAAATTTTAGAAATATTAGAATTTGAGTCTCACATTTTATTTTTGTTCGCAAACGAGTGTAGTAATTTAATAATAATAATAATAATAATAATATTTCTTATTTACATTATTTGTTTACTTTTTTTTTATCTTGTTCAAACACGTTTTAAGTTTCAGTAGATTCTAATTTTCTACTGAGTATTCAATAATTTTTGTAAAGAATTTAGCACCTAATAAATTAAATATTTTTTTATTTTCTTAAATCAAATGTCTACTTGCATTTATTGTTTATTTAAGTTCATAAAATATTTTTAGATTTTATTTTTATTTCTTAATATTTTTTATCACAACAATCGTTATATTTTGCATGATATGATGACATATTATATCAATATAATCAATTGAATGGAGTTAATATTTATTATCAGTCATCACTCAAAATCGGGTGTAACTTCAAACAATTATACAAATACAAGGACAATAGAAGTGACCCAAATAATAAAAGAGACTTGAACAAAAAATTTGCTAGGCCAAGACTCATATAACTTTTCATTTTCTTTTTCTTTTTATATTCCTTCTTTCTTTCTTTTTGTTTTTTATGCCTTTCTCTCTAACATTTTTCTACTTTCCAACAACTTTCTAATTTTTCTAGTATTTTTTCACATTTTTCATAAAAAAATTCCACCAATTAAAAGGTGATAAAAAATAAAATATTTCTAACTAGTGAAGGATTTAATTTAGAGGAAGTTTCTCTAACCTTTAAAATCTCTTTCTTGGCCTTATTTGTAAGTATTAGAAAGTTTTATTAATTCTATTAGGTGAGAAATGTTACTCTCTCTACTGGTTTATCTTTTAAATAGTGTTTTTGATTGATTTTGTGATATTTCTTTATGTTATTAAGAGTTTTGTTTAACTTTAGTTTTATTTTTACTATTGTTTGAAAATAATTCATTTCTAAATAAGAGAAAGTATTTTGAATTATAATCTAATTTTTATTCTAATTATGAAAGATTATTGAATGTTATTGTATTGGAATTGTTGAGTTTGTCTTAAGTTAGGTTGATTTTAATGAAAAAAATACTATGAGAAATATTGCTGATAGAAAGTTTGAGATAATGAATTTTAAATCTATACAAGTGAAAGGAGATTTTAAAATATAATGAATTTATGTGAATTTTTGGAATTGAGATGAATTATAATATGGTTTTGATTTCATTAAGTATTACACAATAACTATTGTTTTAACATTTTATTTTAGTGTTGCAATTCTAGGATAGATGACAAATAAATAAGACTGAAAGAGTGTGAACTCTAACAACTAATAGGTGACATACCATTTATTTTGTGCATATTAATTAATTATGCACTTGGTTGAGTCAAAGGTGTATGACCTCTAACGAATTATTTAAAATTAAAATTGTGATGTTATTTATATTATTTGAATACTTTTGATTGAAAAATTTGAAAATAAAATTAATAATGTCTTTGATATTATGAAATCTATTTTTTTATGTGTTTTGCATAGTTCAAACGAATGAGAATTTCTTTCAACAAATCTTTACTTGAAAGTACAACTAATTGTTTATTTAAATTTGTCGAAGAAATTATACTTTCACAAGTTGTTGATATGCAATATTTTAGATATATTATTTGTTTATAATTGAGAATGTTTATATATATATATATATATATATATATATATATATATGAAATTGATACATAGTTTTCATAAATATATTGAGAGTGAAACTAATGTATGTTTATGTTCAATTAATCAATTTGTATGTATCTAATTATTTAGAATTTAATTAAAATATTCTTTATTATTTTAACTAAAAAAATACTTTTTACAATCTAAAACAAATTTTCTTCCATATATTCAAATTATACTTGTTTTCATTTAAGTAGAATCCAAAGAAACAATATGTTAAAACAAAATATCCAATAATAAAACTCATACACCACATATAAAAACTAAACCAAAATAATATCCTCTGACCTGTTTCAAACTAATAAAATTCAACAATATTCATAGGTTTACAACCTAATAAAATTCTCAACCACATACATATGTATATAAATTCAATATTATCATCACATTCATAAGTCTACATAAACCTAATAAAATTCTCAATCACACACATTTGTATATAAATTCAATATTATCATCACAAAATCCTTGCCAATGATATACTTCTCATATCATTGTGAAAATCCAAATAACTGAAATCTCACTTTAACAACACCACAATTACATTCACAAATGTCTATCCTAGAGTTTAAGTTATTTATAAAAATAGTAAATCAAATTAGTTTTCCTTACTTTTATTCTCAAGCTTTTCAAGAATTTATCTCAGAGTTTAGAAAAGTTAACGAAGTTTATTTATAGGAAATTGATTCCCAAACCAAAACATATAAATACAAACTTAGAGTACAATTGATTCATGTATTTGAGTCATATCTCAAATGCAATAAGAAAACCCCTCGCCTGCAATTAAATCCAAATCCAAGAAAATTGAAATCTAAGGGAAAGAAAAATCTTAATTAATATAAAATTTGATCGAGTTAGATTATGTTACATTTTATCGCTTTCTAATCTATATATTAATCAGTAAGAAAATATGAAACACAACATCATAGATTGAGAGATAAGTAAAAAAAAATATTTTAAAAAGATTAAATGTTTTAGATAAAAAAAAAGAAACACAAGTTGATTTTATACTTAATTTTAAATAATAAAAATTTAAATTTTCTTACCTAGACTAGAGCAGATTGAGATCAATTTATATAATCTAATTATTATTAGGAGAATTGGTTTCTACAAAGACAGATAAAAAATTCAAATTTTCAACTGCAATCCACAAATATCTAAATTCATATTATTTTAAGTCTATTTTAATATATTTATCTCAAATTCATTTAGATCCTTATATTTGGATTTGGATTAGGTACAAAATATATAATTTTATAGATTTTGAAAATCTAAAATAAAGGTGAAGTTGAGTCAATTCAAGCTATCTAAAGTTAGGTCAAGTAACCTCAAATTCAAGTAAGGTAAGATTGTGTTATTTTGGGTTAAACTCATGTAAAGTTGAGTTGTATTCGACCTAAGTCATACAAGGTTGGGTCGGACGGGTTGAATGACATGTCAAACTTGGTTATGTCTAAGTCAAGCTTAATCAAGTTAGACCTAGTTTAGTAAAACTAGTCACAAGTCGGACTGGATTAGACAAGCATGGGATAATTTGGGTTGAGTTGGCCTAAGCTAAAGTATAGTTGGGTAAGGCTATACCTGAGTTAGTTTGAGGGGATTAGGCTAGATCGACACCATGTAAATTCGGTTGAGTTGCACCTAACTCAAGTTAGGTCGAGTTGGATTGGGTCCATGTCTTGTTGGGTCAGGCCCACGCATGTCAAGTCAAGACTCTGGCTAAGGTTTGACTGAGACGGGGTAGATCCAGATCAAGCAGAATTGGGTCACGCCCATGTTGGGACAACACTAAGTTGGGTTTATGATAGAAAAAGTCTGGTTGATTGGATCTAAGCCATGTAAGGTTAAGTTTCGTCGAGCATAACTCGAGCTAGGTTGACTTCAGTTGGGTTTAGGTCAAATTGGGTTGAATTTAGCTTATGTTAAGTTAGGTTTGCTTAGGCCTAAGTCGGGTCGAAGTTGGTCTGACACGGGCTGAGTCAAGCCTATACTAGGTCGAATTGGGTTGGGTTTAACCTAAGTCAAGTTGAATCAGGTATGACTTAAGTCAACTTAAATCAAACTTGACTCAAGTTAGGCTGGGTCGAGCCAGAACTTGGTCTTGCCTAGTCTTGTTGTACCTAAATCGTGCCAAGTCAAGGTAAACACATGTTTAATTGGATCTAAGTCAGGACAAGTCGGGTTGGTTGGACTTAAGTCATACACGATCATGTCTTAGTTATGTTAGATTTGGTTAAGTCCATATGAGGTTGGGAGAAATCATACCAAGTCAAGTTGAAATAGGTTGAGTTCGACATAAGCCAATATTAAATAAATTAAATCAAATTTAGGTCAAGTTAGAACTGAGTTGGATGGGTCAAACCATAATAAATTGAGTTGAGACCAACTTATGTTATAATGAGTTAAATAAAGTAAAAACGGGTCAAGATTAACCAAAAAATCTAATTGATAAGATTAAATTAGAACTCGCTTAAACTATTAATCGAGTAAAAATCAAATTTTAAATATAAATTAAAAAAATTAATCTAATTTTAATTTAATTTGAAAAACTATATTTAATCTAATTTAAATTAAATAAAAATAATTCAATTTGATTTAGTTAATATAAATTTACATTTATTTTATTAAATCTAAATTAGATATAGATTAAATTTCAAAGATGAATGTTATAACTATATCATCCCTAAACTTTTTTTGCATCTATATGATTTTGCGCTAAAATACTGGATTCTAATTTTTCTTTTTTTATATCAAATGTTTTTTATGTTATTAACCTTTTCTTTGTGATCTACAGGCTTTCTCCGAGACATAAATTGTTTTAGATTTTTATTGTCATATAAAGTATTACAACCATGTTGGACTTATTTATTTATTTTTTATAATCCTTATACATATTTATGTATAACATTTAAGGTTTAAATACATATTGCTTTTTAAAAGATTGAATTATGTCTGATTTTGGTCAAACAAGTTTTTTCTCTCACTTAAAAAAAAATCTCCTTATTTAAAAATTAACAACACTGAATGCACAAATATTTAAGAGGATTACATTCCATGCCACGTCTTTCAGAAGCTTCCAACTAATACTCAACCAATTTCTATTTCACTAATCCGATCTAGCTAAAGATAAAATAGTTTTTTCATCTCAATAATTTACATTTCATCTGACTAAAATTGATTTCAATATTGTTGTCCAAAATGAAGTGAATTTAAATAAATAATTAGAAGAATAAATTGTATTAAAATATGGACCTAATTTTTGCTGAAAAATGAATTTTATTATGATTAATAACATTGGAAAAAAAAAAAGGCTAGTCTTAATTAGCATATATGTTTAGGGACAATAAATGTGACAGAAAAGGGGCCCAAAGACATGTGTAACGGGCTGAATTGGGCAATGGAAAAAGATTAGATTTAAAAGCAGATCTATAATGGTGGCCAGCCCACCATCCACCCATCACATGATGTGTGTCAGTTCAGTACCTTCCGTACTCTCCCATTCTGTCACACCTTTTACCCCTTTCTTCTTTTTCTTTCCCATTTTTTTTTCTGATATTCCATTTTTATTGTTTAAAAAAATATTTCAAGCCCTTATTAAGTGAACTTGATGTTAATCTTTTCTGTCATGTCCTTTTATCGTTGACCTAATATTTCTTACGTTATAAGAATAAAATTTAATAACTACTTCCAATGCTTTATGTTTTATTATTTAAATATAATTAAAGAATCAAAGTAAATAATACATGAAGATAGAATATCATAAATAATAAGAGTCTTTTTTTTTTCAATATGCATGAACCAATTCGAGTTAAGTTAGTAATATGATTTTTTAAACGTTATAACCTATAATTAGAGTATATTTCATGAGAACATGATAATTTAAAAGTTATGATTTCAATAGTGATTTGACTCATATCTAATCTTTAAAATAGCTGACAAATCTTACCATGCCTCTTTAAGTATCTTATAATACAAAAATATTTTTTTACTTTATAAAAAAAACTTAAATAACTAATATTGGTTGATAAATTTAATAGATGTTTGCTTTTAATTAAGTGTTACTTAGCATGAAATAAACTATAACAAAAGGAAAGGAGAAAACAAATTTTGTTCAATAATTTCAATATTGTAAAAAAAATACATATACATTCTTTGCACTATTTTGAGATAGAGAAATATGATTAATGAAGGTTTAAGAAATGTAGTTTTGGAATTCTTGATGTAGTATTTATCATTTTGACTAATGGAGAAGCAAAGTGATGGTGATGAGTTTGTAACATGTAGTATTGTATAAAATAGGAACAAAGAGGGACCTATTTAGGTTCTGTTTGGACCCATTATTGAAATCACGTTACATCCAACCATTAATGCTTCCTCACCGTATCTCTTCAACGCGACACGCTTAGGCTGGCACTACCCTAATCTTTCACCAAACCTATCACTCAAACTATTACATAAATATTTTCTCCGATCATTTTTTCTATAATAAATTTATTTCAAAAAAGTTAATCTTTGTATGAGAAGTACTTTTGTAATTTGTATGCCTAAGATCAATCTTTTAAATAATACAGGAGACCATTTTATCTATGGATCACATGTATTCTTTTTTATTCATAGAAAAGATTCTCCAGTTCATATTTAATAATTGCATGAAAATGACTCGAATTCGAGAGTGCTAGTCTAATTAAAAATCATCTTTTATGATTATTACTATTGATCCACATATTCAATAATGTATTAGAAAACATCTTTAGAACATATCCAAATATTATAACAGTTTAATTTTTTATCACATAATTAATAAGATTTTTTTTAATGTTTTTATTCAGTAAAAAAAATCTAAGTATAAATTTCAAACTAATCATTACAAAATTAACTTTTACGACACATAACTATGCCTGATTAAATAATAATGTTGCACATTTAAATTAAAATAAGGCATGATTTTAGAAATTAATATATATATACATATATACTGTAGATTGAAATATTCATTCATTCTCAATAAATATTGATATATAAACTTATGTTTCCACTATGAAGTGGGTACATGTTTATGTTTGAGTTGTTATTATTCTATGTATCGAGGGAGATAGAGGATCATTAAATATCAGGTGTACTTTTTACTGAATTTATAAATTAAATAACTTTCTTCACATGTAAATCCTGTCAATTTAAATGTTAAATTGTAATATTAAATATATGTAGTGTATGACCGTAAAATATAGAAATTTAACTTTGAATATTGTTTTAACTGTGATTTATGGATATCCCATTATGTTAAATATTAAAAAAAAGTAAGATTTTTAATTCAATAGTTAAAAAATATTAATTTATTTTGAAAAGAAATTTTGATAATTATGTCAGAAATAAAAAAAGCAAAACGAGGTTATCTTACTTTATAAAACGTTCAATTCCCGTGGATAATCTACACACTTTTTATATATAAATATGTATATTATTTTTGGAAAATTATTTTACTTTGAAATTCTATTAAATCACATATCTTCTAGATTTAAAATAAATATTTATCTCCTTCTATAATTTTTTAATAAAACTCCACAAATTTTTAGTCAATAGTACTCATCCTTTTTTATATTATAATAAAATGACGATAATATTTTTATTTATATTATGAAAAATTGTTTTTTTTCTAATAAATATTTTTACAAAATTATATTAAATTTTAAATATTTAGATTTTATCAAATATTTTTTTAAATATAATAATGAAATGAGTGTTATTTTATAAAAATATGAAAAGGTAAATATTATTTATTAAAAACATACAAGAAGTAAATATTTATTTAAAAACTAAAGGAATTATAAATGTTATTTCTAACAACTTAATATATATATTAAAAGCAAGGTGTTAACTTTTACTTAAGGCATCTACTTTCAAAAAATACCTATTGTATAGACACACCACTTATATAAAATACATTCATTTCATATAATGAAGTTTAAAATAGAAGTTTAGATTTGTTAACACGTTTCACTTGCATAATTATTTATATGTAATATTTATCGTATTTCACAATACAATAAGAAAGTATGAAAGTATAAGTTGGATGAAACATATAAAATTTATAATTCATGTACAAATATAAATATATTAAGTTCATATACCAACTACTAAAATTCATTTTTACTCCAATATCAATATTAATAAATTGTTTAAATAACGCATGGATCCATACACTAAGATATTTAACATACATTTTCACGAAGACTCGTATTAAGTAGGTTATACCAAAGACTATGCTCTAATCCAATACTCAAAAGTTATATTACTAGCGAATTTAAGAGAAATGACCATGTTAATGTTCGAACATTCAATAATGAGTATATACTCACGATTTCGGTATGTATAAACTTCCTCACTTATCATTACTTGATATATTAGTCTAATAACTTAGATTATCAAAGATCTCTATTAAGACATAGATGTCAATACTTAATATACAATCAAGTCATAATTCATACATTATTTCAAATATATGATCTCAATTTCATACTCACCCCATTATTCACATCAATACATATGATTTAGAAAATTCACCTTCCTCAACATTCAAGAACATCTTCAACATCAAAAATAACATTTAAATATCAATTTATAAAAATCTAATATCTCTATATTTTTTTAAAAATATATAACTATTCAATTTTATAAATCACTCAATTCTTATAACATTCAAAAACCTTTCTAACATCAAAACAAATAATAAAATAACTATTTCAACATGTTCACCCAACACATAATCAACACGAATTCATCAAATAACATTCCTACAAAAAAAATAAATAAACTTGGGACCACGTCCCATTCACATCCAGATCTGATCTTCTAATCCAAGATATTATAGAAAGATTAAAAATAGTTTCCCTTACCTGAAAATTTTAATCTCAAGGTAATTTCAAAGTCAAACTGTGATAGAACTCCAAAATCTAGGAATGCAGAGCAAATTATCTAAATATAACCAAAATTTAGTGTCTAATAAAATAAGTTGAGAGAATCACTTTCTCAACTGATCTCTCAAAGATTAATGACCAAAACCTAAGAAAAAAAATAGAGAATAGGGGATCTAGTAAATAGAAATGTACTCTATTTAAAAATCTGATTAAATAGAAATACTCACTGGTTCCTCAATTATTATGAAGTGTAATAAGATTATGTCATTTATGAAGTATATCTTAGGAATCCAAGTGTAAGTTTAAATCTCACGTTGAGTAAAAATGAGAAAGTTGAGTAACATATAAAAAATAAGACACCCCCACAAACTCAACGTCTTAAAATTTTGGGTTAAAGGTGGTATCAATCTCTTATGTAAATTTGACTCATATCTCATTATTGTGAAATTTTCGTAATGTTTCCTCTCCTTACTTTTTCCAACACTAAAAGAAAGGACCTTAGATGGAAGTGTACTATAGGGCCGACTTATCCAATTCATAATTGCATAACGAATCTAGTCGCTCGATTACATGTCGTTCATAATTAAATGTTGCAACCCTATAAGCCGACCGAGAACGATTCAGTTGTGCTTGAGAAAAGACGAATCCACAAACTGACCAGGATATCGATATCTCAGTCAACACTTGTGATTATTTTTTTAACATGTGGCACTGACAAACAGGCACATGATGATTATGATAGACACGCGAGATAAAACACAGAAAAGACCCATAACCAATTAGGTCCCAACCCAACCATTTAAAGGGCCATCTGGAACCACTATAATTAGGAAGGTGATCTCAAGACATAAAATATTGTTACTCTGAACCTAATTACTCTTGAGTACTCAAATTATCACTGACTTGAATATCGAAATACTTATAAAAATCCCTCTCGAAACCCAGGACATAACTTGGAGCAGAAAAAATATATGACAAATTTAAAAATAATAAAAATTAATTAAAGACTCAACGATCATTAGAACTGACAGAACTTCCAAAAAACTTCCAAAAAAAGAGAAAGAAAATCAAAATATATACTTTAATACTAAAGTATATACAAATGTCATCAAATATAAGAAGCCAAGGCTGCGGTTTCTTCTACTATTTTTATGAAAATAAAATAAAATGAAGTTATATAATAATAATAATAATAATAATATTTTTTCAAGTGTCTTGATTATCACTAAACAATGACAAAAGTTTTTTTATATTTCAATATTTAAAAATACTTATATATAATAATTTTTTATTTTTTAATATCTGTTTCCTTTTTATTGTGACTTGTAAAAGTAAAACTTTATTATACATGCAAAATTATTTGCTTTTCATAGAAGGAGTTTCTAACAATAAATTATTATGGCTTATTTGTAAAATATTATTAATAAGTTGCCTATTTTTTACACTGGCAAGTCCCATTATAAATGCAACATCAAAAAAGTTCGATAACAAATATGACTAAAAAATAAAACTTTTGTTTGTGCGAAGTGCAAATTGCCATGAGCGTATTTAACTTAGTTTATTGTTGCAGAATATGTGTATTTTATATAATTATTGATTTCATTAATGATTACTTATTCCCAAGGAAGAACTGATTTATCATCTTTAGTAAAATTTTCTTTTAAATCACGCTTTTTCTTAAAAAAATCCAACAGAAGACTTATATATCAATAGTTGTACAAGTGTTTTTAGATTAACTGTTACCTCGAATTTGATTCTTTAACATATAATTATATTGAAGTATTTAAGTAAATTAATTCAGAGAATTAATTTAACATATAATTGTCCATAATAATTTAATTACTTTAAACAATATTACTTTCATATCTAACGATTATTATATAAGCGGGTGAACGATGATCATGCGATATTTGCAGGTGCATTACGTCTCTTATCACATGTATGTGATCACATAATCTCTGGTAAAGTACACCACTTAGATCATGATATACTATAGTTTGGAAATCAGGTCATAATAATAATACAAACATGACTCATTGACGAAGAGGAATTTAAATAATAATTGTTTCTATCTCTATAAATAAGAAATACATCAAAAGGAAAATAAAACTTATTATGAATGTCCTATCATCAGATCTAAGAATTTCCTTACTGATTTTTAGCTATAACATTTTAGTGTCTGTTATGTTTTAAGTAAAATTGTTCCTAAACAGTGATATCATAAAGTGAAATATATGTTGGATCTTTGTCAAGGGAAAAAAGTTCCATAAATATATTATTTTGAGACACATGTGTAAGAATACAAACTCATCCTAAATACCTTAAACCTTTCGATGAAGTCCTTTAAAACTTTCCATAAAGTCTTGGTCGGTTTCTTTATAATAGAAGTACAAGTTTTTATCAAATTGAGAATAACATTCGGAATTGGTAAGATGGCAAAATTTTTACCTTATTAATAAAATATACTCTCATCAAGATATCGTTACAATCTTGTTAAGACATCCTTTATTAATGCACCCTCGTATTATATTTAACTTAAATGGATATTTGAGCAAATTTATTGAATATGAATTCAATTAAGTTGGGTGCAATATATTCTATTTTTATTGAAAAATAATAAATCAAAACATATTAAAGAGCATTAACTACACTTAAAAAAGTGGATTATATAATTACCATGTTTATATTAATCCATATCACAATATTTTATTATCGAGTTGTTCCTGTATTTTTTTTTCAGCAAAATCTCCGCCACAAAGTCTAATTAATATAATTATATCTAATTGCATCAATCTAAATTATTCAAATTGAGATGAATTATGCTCATACTTAAATTCTTATCACATGTTTTAACAATGTAACAATTTTTAAAGAAAAAAAAAATGTGATAATCCATATTATCATTTAGAAGTATATTTTTAAAAAAGTGTTATAGTTGAGTTCTTGAATGTATGGATTCACAGAGGAACAATTTATCTATTCTAGTTGAAGTATAAATGGTTATTGTATTTGAGTTAAATAAAGAAATTAATAGTTAATATAATCTAGAAGTGGGAAAATTTTCTCACTTCACATATATTATACGGTAGGGTTATGAGCAGGAAAAGGAATGACAATATAATTTGATTGGAGGAAGAATATCCAGAAAAAGGAATTGCTTTCTGTGAGTGGAATCGTTGGCTCGTCAAATTAACATTCTCCTCCACTTTATCATACTTTACACGTTTTTCATTGACATTTTTAGCACTGTGAAATGATTTAAAGTACAATCTCTCTATACCTTTGCGAAAAAGAAGAAAGTGTCATCAACTTTACGAAAGCAAAATAGCATGGATTTCCGTATCTTACGTATACATATAGTTGAATAAAAAAGAACTTCATAGGTTGTGACATATTTCGAGGTTTAATTCTTGTTGCTATATATATTTTTCACGAGTTAATTTGCTTTATGGCTTATATTTCTGGTTCTGGCACTGCTTTAGATCAATTTGTAGGCATCCGAACTTTGACTACAAGGTAGCTATATCCTGTTTGAAAAGTGAGTGTTTGAAAAATTTATAAAGTTGAATTATAATATTCACAGAAAAAATTTGCTAAACAAATAAATTCTAGTGGTGATTAATTTCAAGCATCATCAGAATCTTAGGTTTTGTTTGAGTTAGCCATGAAGTTGTTTGAACATAAGATAATAGTATTTATGTAGGGTTGAAGCACTTGTTGAGATGTAATGAATTTGTGGCTAGTTGGTGAGGCAAGTGGTTGTGAGCAATTGAGTTGCAGAAGTGGTGAGTTATAACAGTAGGTCCGCTACTTTAACTCACTATACCATGTTGCTGTTCTTAATTTATGCTGCATGCCTACATCAACAATATTAGGTATGATATTTCCCATATACAAGTTATATTTAGAACCAACTTCGATATTTATTATTTTAAATATATCAACTAAAATATATTCATACCAAAAGAAATCATAGTCAACTAACAATTTATAAAAATAAAATAAAATAATAAACAAATAAAAAAAAGTTATTTTGATGACTCATCTCCTATTGAAAAAAAAAAACTTAGAAAAACACGTAAAAACATACAGAAGAAGAATTATCTTTAGATATGCACCTTTTGAGCTTACTTTACTGGGCTTACTATTCCCATGTTTTGGACCTTGAGTCCAAGACATAATGTTTTATGCAACAACCGTTTGGAAATTTCTACTTCTATAATTTGATACTTCACTCCTTTAAATATACATATTTCTATTTTATTTTATTTTTCTGGAAAAGCTGTCAGATGGTATAGTTTGATAGACTTTAAAAAAATGACTTTTAAATTGTGTAATTTGAAAATTAAAAATAATTTTTAGATGACATAATTCATAAAGGATAAATGAAAATTTTCATATTTACCTGAATAAAATATCAGTAATAATTTATTAAAAAATTAAACTCTCTAACTAAATATCACTTCCTGTAGTGCAACCATAGATATTTGGAAAAGAAGAGCTAAAAACTAACTATTAAACAACCTTTTCTCTGTTAAGGTTTGCGCATGTATATTTATAATCACTTTAGGTTAGGTTTTCACATTTCCATTTTTTCTTTTGACACCATTCAAGACACTATTCTAACATTGCATCTCTCCCAAGAATCATACAAAGAATCATCTTTACTAAATTCAACTATGGTCCCATCAACAAATTTTAATTTTTTTAAAGAAGTACACATCTCATAGCACAACTCCATCTCCTTTAATGAGAATTGTCTCTAATATGAAGATTGACAACAATCATACAAAATTTCTCCTGGATGAATACAATATGTTAATGTGTGAAAGCAAAGCGTATAATATTAGAAAATGACTAATATACTCTGATACCACATTATATGTCAAGATGCATAGGTGTTGATAAGTTATAGGAACCCGTGTTGTGTTCACATGAGAAAACTGTGAAACTCAACGTGCAAAAAAAATACTATAATGCATACATGCAAAAACTTACTGAAAAGTATATGAATGTTATGTTTACATAGTTATACTAATTATAAAAGACGAAAACAAACAGACGAAAATCATAACAACCATCAACAAAGACTTTCAATTCCATATTTAGTTGATTTTAAATTAAAAGCTATTGATATCTAAATAGTTATCACTTTTGATTTGAAAAATCTATCTTATTTGTTTATATATTTTTATTTGTAGATCGTGGGCCATTGGCCCGCAAGGTGTTGTCACGGGCTCGTAAAAGTTTACCCACTTGTTTAGGGACGGCTTCTTGCTGCACCTCCATACTTTTCTTCTTACGCCTCCATGATTTCATAGTTATGATTAATTCTGAATACAATTGTTTTTAGATCTGAAATATAAAAAAAATGTATATTCTGAATTATATAATCTAGAATATAATTTTGTATTTTAGATTATGTAATCTGAAATACAAACTTCTTTTATATCGAAAAAAATTGTATTCCAGTATATTATATAATTCGAAATAAAAAAAATAAGAGGAATGTACTGAAAAGATGAAGAAAATGAAGAGGGAAAAATGTTACTTTTGATTTATGGAGGTGCAAGAAGAGACAATCTTGTTTATGTTGGGGTATACTGTTTGGGCCTAAACAAGGGAGTAGTTAGCTGGTATTCCCAATTTTTTCTGAGGCTTACAGAATTTTTTTAAAATATTTCAAGAATTTGACCCTTGGTAAATGCTTTTAAAAGGCTCTATTGGTAGTTGGGGCACCTTTCTCTCACAATTTTTCCATAACTTAATGACATATTAGTACATACAAAAAAGCATCCTTCATTTCAAATCTATATAACCTACAAAATTTATTTTAAAAACAAACAATTTTGGTTGAATGTTATATATCATTTGATTATTTAAAAAAAAAAATGACAAAGTGATAATGGTGTAAAACTGTGCAATCATCCCTTCCTCTCCCCTGAAGCAAACTGAGCCTAAAACTTATGTGGATTGGTTATTATGCATCTAGCCATCATGTTCAAAGACTGAAGTGAATTAAAAAAAATTAAGAAGTAATGCCTTTAAATTTATTAAAATGCATCACAGTTTTATATACATCAAAATTAAACAATTGGAAAAAAGAGAAAGAAAACTGAGCACAAGATATCTATATTTTTGTAGGAGAAATTTGAATTGCTGTTACAGGCACTTTACATTCTCAGAAGTTCACAGCGTCAATGTGACAAACCCCAACACAAAATAAGTTAGACAAATGACATTTACCAACGAACTCATGGAACAGGAACAGGACAAAGATATACAAAGAATATGTGATGTGACATTTTGAGGACAGCAGCAACATGTCCTCCCGCAACTCGTGCTGACAATCTATCAAACAACTTTACTACGCAGCAAAGCATGCTTCAAGCTACACCCAATCCAACTGAAAAACCTAAGCAACCCAAATCTCTATGCTTCAAAACGCTCCAACACAAAACTCCCTTTCTTTCAAGGAGAGATTACAGAAACCGTGCTTTCAAGCATAGTAAGTAGAAATTAATTGAGTAAGCACTAAGGTTAGAGAAAGAAATAATTTCTTGCTCAAACCACTACAGCTTGACCACTAATACCGTCATGAAGCTGAAGTGAGCCATCCTTCATCAAATTTATGCTCAAGCTCTTGAATCTCTCCCTTGAATACTGTCTAGATGCTTTTCTCCAATCAGTTCCAGTTTTCATCATCGCCACAAACTCTTCATAACTGATGCGACCGTCCTGTGTAAACAGAAAATTAGAAATGTGGGGCTAAGGATGTAACATGATTATTCTCACCTGATTAATCATATCTTATGAAAGAAGCAAGCCTGTGTGTTTTTCTTTAAATTTCATTGGCAGTGTCTCTAAGAATAAAAGAACCTGCAAAATGGAAAATAAAACAGTAGTTATGGTATGAGTGTCAAACCTTGTCAGTGTCAACTTCACGCATGATCTCATTCAATACAGCAGTGTCAGTTTCTCCCGACTCATCTACTAATTCTGTCTCTAGCTCCCCAAACTCAATATAGCCACTCCCGTCTTTATCAAAGAACATGAATGCTTTTCGGAAATGTTCATCATTCTCCATTCTTTGCAAGTGAATTGTCACAGCTACAAACTCTCCATAGTCAAGTACTCCATTCCCATCAACATCAGCCTAATTAATGGATAGCAAAGAAAACATCCTTGAATCACAAATTGTTATTGCAAATCTACATTCAGTTCACAATCCGGCCTTAGGTTTGAATGGCAATTCAATTTAAATTTGTCGTTTTAGACTAAATTTAAATGAAGTCAAATGAAATATTGAAACAATATGAAGGAGTTAAGTCGATAAAAGTAAGAGGTTAAGTCAGCCTTGGCATGGAACACTAGATTATGTAATGCAATAGAATCCAAACCAGTTAAAGAAGTGGAATTATATTAAGAAACTGCAATATAGATGGTATACACAAAAGCCTACCACATCCATCAGCATCTTAATCTCCGGCTCAGCCAACTGTGAACCAACCTTCCTCAACCCAGCCTTCAGTTCCTCGTATGTTATTTTGCCATCTTTGTCAGTATCCATCAATGTGAACATGTCTTTGATGATTTCTACCTCTTCAACAGATAAGTGCTCTGCAATTACCTGTAGCGTTCGTTCAAAGAAACACAAATCACCACCCTTCGAACTTCCTTATACTTCCAATACATATTGAACTTGAGTTAAAAATTATGCACAGACTGAAATAGATGCTAACCCGAAGTGCTCTCTTTTTGAATCTATTCATGACAGAGAACTGCTTAAGCCTTGTCCTCACAATATCTCCTAACGGAACATTTGAAGCTTTCTTCGCATTTTGCAACCAGGGATGTTCTGCAAACATATTTAAGGACGGTAAACATTTAGCATCACTTTCCAAGTAATTAGGCCATAAGGGATCTCCTGAGTCGTAGGGGTTCAAATAAGCACCAAATTCTTATTTTCTTTGAGAAGGGGGCAATGGAACAAAGAGTCCACAAGATAATGAGAAAACTCTTAGTTAACAAAAGCAAAAGAACAACGTACTTAGAAATTTTGAGCAGCCTAAAAATTCTGATCCCATCTTGCTTCGCAAACCATAAAGTACTTACCAAGCACTTGTTCAGCCGTCAAGCGTTTCTTAGGATCAGGCTCCAACATTTGGCGCACAAGGCTCTTAGCACTGTCAGAAATCTGAGGCCATGGTTCTCTCTTGAAGTCAATCACTCCCCTCAAAATCGCCAGAGCCACCCCTCGTTCGTCCTCTACACCAAACCAAAACATTTCACCAAAATTCAAACACCCCACCAATCACCCAAAACACAAACTCAACAACACATTAACAACCAACATTTGTCGATGAGAAAAAACACACACCTGCCCAAAACGGAGGAACCCCACACAACAAAATATAAAGAATCACCCCAGCACTCCACACATCCACTTCTGGTCCATAATTCCTCTTCAATACCTCTGGTGCCATATAATAAGGACTCCCCACAATCTCAGAAAATCTCTCCCCTGTCCATTCATTGAAAAAAAAAAAAGAAAACATCAGCACACTTTAACACTTATCCCAACTTAATTAGCAACAAGGAGTTCACATCTTAAACATGAAACTGTTTTTAATGCTCAAAGCATTCATAACGGTCCTATCTGATTTGAGTACAAAGAAACAAATCCATTCACTCGCATACCAGGTTTGAAAAACACGGATAGACCGAAATCAATGGCTTTAAGTACAGAATTCTCCTTCTTATTCGCAAAGAGGAAATTCTCGGGCTTAAGGTCTCGATGCATGACGCCGTTGGCGTGACACATTCTGACGACCTCAGCAATGGTTCTCGCCACGTGCGCGGCCGCACGCTCGCTGTAGTGGCCACGTGCGACGATCCGGTCGAAGAGTTCGCCACCGGCACAGAGCTCCATGACGAGGTGAACGTTCTCCTGGTCCTCGTAAGTGGCTTTGAGCTTGACGACGTTGGCGTGGTCCGGCAGCGTGGACATGATGGCCACCTCGCGCCGCACGTCCTCGACGTCGACGGCGGTCCTGAGCTTGCGCTTGGATATGGACTTGCAGGCCAGCTCCTGCTTCGTCTCCCGGTCCGTGCACAGGTACGTTATCCCGAACTCCCCCCGACCTAGCTCCCTCCCTATCACGTACTTGTCCCCGATGAGGCTCCGCGACGTCACGTCCTTCAGCACGCGGATCGGAACGCCCGAACGGAGCGCCTCCTCCGCGTAAGGGTTCGGTTTCGTTTTCTTCTTCTTCACGCGGTTCGACTCTGCCACGTCATCCCTCACGCACGTGTTGCAGTTCCCCATGTCTCCGGCTGACGGAAACGGAGAAGACGACGGTAGGTGGATGGATGATGCCGATGATGATGATGATGACGGTGAGTTGGAAGAAAAGTGGAGTTTTATTTCACTTTGAAGGTGTTTGACTCTGAGAACCTTATTTGACTGTGATATGGCTTTTATTGGTTTTAACAAAATTAAATCATTCTCTTTGTTGTTTTAAGGATTCGTTTTTACATACGAATATGTGCGTCGCTTCCACGTTATGGATAAACTGTAAGACGCCGCAGGTTGTCCTAAAACAGAATTCATTTCCTACTTTCCAAACTTAACTTTTACCAAACATGGAAATCAAACATCTTCAATTTCTAGTTCAATTAGATCTCTCGAATTTAAATAAACTTGGAATCATGTTTTTTTTTTTTTTAATTCAGCTGAAAATTTGTGAGAGCAATGTTGGTTGGATTATTGTGGATCCTTGCGTGGGGCAATGACACTTGGAAAATGTTTTCTTTTTATTTATTTTAATGTATAATGTTTAAAGTGTATGATGGGATGGGACCGATTGTTGCCTTTTGGCTGGTTGGGGCCTCTGTGTCACACTTTTTAGATTTCTAGTTATACGTAATGTTTTTGTTTTTTTTTCTTTTAATTTTGCATGCAAATTTATTAATCAATCATTTTTATGATAAAATAGGATAAAAAGATTCATAGGTTATTTATTTGCTTTTGGAAACAAAAGGTTTAATTACAAGTAACATGGTTGGTGCAATCATATATAATTGGCACTACAATTCATATTAACCGTTAGATTGTCTTGTTCTTGTCCATAAACAGGTCAGCTTGAAGTTTATTTCAAAAATTCAGTGATATAATAACATTGCAACAGCTATTAATCAAACTTAGCCACCAATTTTGTGACTTGGTCGTAGTCTTTTCTTTCTCCTAACGTCATTGCATATCCTTTAGTGCAGCAACCATTGAAAATCTTGTATTAATTGTCACAAAACATAAATTGATTCTTCACTGATATTTAAACAAGACCATCAAATAATGATGTGTTCTTGACAAGGTCAATATCTCAACCTTAATTAAATCCAAAAGCTATGTTCTATTTACATTTTACAAAAGATGTGAGCCGTGACTATGACCCACTTGGAGGAAAATAATATTCCTTCTATGCCAAAGTCAACAAATTATGATGACTTATTTTCCCCTTTTCTATAGAAAAAAAGAGATAGAAAAAGGATATGGTTAGCTTTTTCTACGTTGAAAGGTTATAAAGTGTTGGCTATTGGGTAATGGGCAGTGTTTTTCTTCTCTGGAAAGTTATTCCTTTTAACCTTATCATTAAATTGTCAATATTTAACTCATACAGGGTAAAATCAAGTTCTTATTCTTTTTATGGTTTAACCCCTTAAGTAACTTCCTTTCCTGCATTTATATGCAATTGCTTCACATTCTTGGTCCACTAGAATAAGAAGAAATACAATAAAATAATGATAATGATAATAATGCATTTCTCTTGAAAAGTTAAATGCAAATTTTCATTTAACTTTTAAGAATAAATATCAATTGTGTTTATTTTCTCTTCAATTTTTTTTTAATTTCGTTTTTAGCATGCAAAGTATTATAGTTTAACTATATGGCCGTTTTAAAGTACGTTTCACTCATACTCGATTTGTCCAAAAAAGAAAATTTACTATTTTCAATGAAATCAAATAGGAAAATTTGGGTTTTTCTATTGTATTTAAATAAATGAAAAAAATAACCAAAATAAAAAAATTATACGTCTAAGGAAAGAATGCGATATATAAGGAATAAAATTAGAAAAACAAATGTAAATGTTCTTTTAAAATAGGGTAAAAAATGATAGGTAGAGGAACTTGTTCTCCTGAGTGAGACTGTGTTCGTTTTGATGTATATTAAAAGTGTATTATGATGTGAGAATGTTTGAATGAAATGATTAGGTGTTATGCACGATGAATAATGATGTAGAGAACCCATACTTTTAATCGATGCACTTCCATGCCTCTCTACTTTTCCAGTTAGACCAAAAGCAGCCTAAAACCCCATGTTACACCATCATTGTGTTGGATCATAACATGCATTATTAAAAAAAATTAATTTAGATAATTTGTTTATATTAAATAAATAAAATTTATAATTGCAAATCAGAAAATTATATCATATGCATTTATTTCAGGTTAGTGTTAACTTCCATGTAAGATTTCCCTACGATAAATTATAGTATCAGCTCATTTTACGTGTACATGGTGTTGATGAATGAGTAAAATTGTGTACATGAGCCTAGGAAATTGATTAAGGGAATTTCTTTCGTATACCTTCGTTATTTCTTTCTCATCGAAAATATGAAAAATTACACTTTATTATCCAAAATTAAAAAGATCTTTTGAATAATTCAAAAAAATATAAATTATTAAAAGTTATTTTTGACTTTCGAATTACATCATCCAAAAATTAGTTTTAAAAAATTTTGAACAATCAAAAAATTAAAAACAACTTTTAAATTATGTAATTCAAAAATTAAAAATAATTTCTTAATTATATAATCCAAAAAAATATCTTTTAAGTTATCCCATTCGAAAACCAAGCATTATAAATTAAGGGTAAACAAACATTGCACTACAACTTTGTATAAAAGGAATAATGCTTTTCCTTACCGACTCAAGAGAGACTGTTATTTAAAGAGAATGCTTGATTGAATATTTATAGATAATTTACACGTATTTTACCAATAAAAATGTAAAATCAGAAGTATGAAAATAAAAAAAGGAGATTGAAAGAGGAGTCACTTGCAAATCTGTTAGGGCACAAAGTCACTTGCAAATCTGAATCAACAACCATTTCATCAGCATTTTTTATCTAATGACAGTACACGCTCGATTCACCAATTTTCGCAGCCAATTTTGGCAGGATTATAATTTGGTGACGAAGAAATTCATTTTTAGTTTTTGGATTCTATAATCTGAAAATTATTTTTAATTTTTATATTACAGGATTTTGAAAGTCAAAAATAACTTACCAATTGCATAATTTTAAAATTTATATTAAGAAAAGTTTATTTTTTAAATTGTATAGTTTATAAGTCAAAAATAATTTCTGGATGCGATTATATACTTTAAAAGCTTTTCTGAATTATACAGTAACACCCCACAAAATTGAAGCTTCTAGTAAGGCACTAAAGTATTAACATCATACATATCTTATAGTATTCCATAGTTAACATGCATCAAGATTACATAATAATGCTAAACTGAAATTTCAAAACATATTTACAACATCAGATACATGTTTTTCAAAATATAATACTAGTCCTACTGACATCCTTCAACCTAGATGATCTCCCAAAGATTCATCTGCAACACCATCTGCTCCCGTGTCAAGACACGATCATCACAGACAGAAAAATCAAATACAAGAAAACCAAAAGCAAAGGGTAAGCTGACCAAATTTTCACAAATAAAAAACATTCAATTTCATGTATCATCACAATATAAGAATCTAACACTACAAACATGACTCATGCATTAAATAGACTCCGAGATATGTACCTATCATACATCTCCAAACTGTGAATCTACACAGCCCCCACACAAAGGAATCATCAATCATGTATGACAGGGTTAGTCCCCTTGAGACTTTCCTGACCAGCTATATTTCAAGCTGCAGTCACCCAGTGAAAACACTATGCCTAGGCTTTGACCAACTTTATCAACACTTTTAACAATATCCCATCACAATATAGATCTCTACTGATGCATTCATTCACTTTTAAATCTCAATCTTCACTTCAATCTCAACATTTAAAGAAGTCACTAAACTATCAGTATAATTAAACTTGAATTATCAATTAATCTAATTTATTAAATACATACATTGCATTCAAAATAGTTAAATAATCGAAAACAAAAAGCCAAAAAAAAAATTAGCTTGGGCTAGACCAATTTCGCTTGGGCGAAAATACCCCTCGCCTAAGCGAAAAAATTATCGCTTGGGCGAAAATAGTCCAGAGAGCAAGGTCTTTTTTCGTCTTAGCGAAAATACTCTCGCCTGGGCGAGAATACCTCATCGCTTGGCCGAAAGATTTCTCGCCTAGGCAAAAACACTCCAGAGAGCACACTTGCTCCAGGGACTTTCTCGCCAGGGCGACTGTACCCTCACTTGAGCGAAACTACTTTCTCGCTGCCTGGGTGAGGAACTTCCCGCCTAGGCAAAAACAGTTCAGAGAACATACTTGCTACTCGAAACCATTCTCGCCTGGGCGAGATGCTGTCGCTTAGGCGAATTATGCAGAAAACATAACTTATCAGAAATTTTATGCAAGTTCTACTACTACAGAGCTACTACACAGGTCTCAGATGACTAACTTAACCAGAAATTCAACTTACATTCCATCAATTACCACGTACTTATCATACATACCAAAATGAACAAACTATCACAAACTCAACTTAAATTTCATGCCAGCAAATAAAACCATCACAGATGCATTTTCACAGACATATTTTGAATGAAACCCTAACTCACAAACAATTTGGAATTAAGTAAAATGCAAGTCAGCTTCCCTTACCTGAATTGCACTAGAAGTTCTCTCTCTAACAGCCCCAAAGCCTAATATCTTCAAGAACTCGAATCTGCATCAAAGGACCTCTGATCAACGATCAGACTAAAACACTAGGGAACTGAGCTCACAAAAGCACTATCTGATAACTGAGAGGCCACATGCAAGCTCATAAGGTAGAGGAGAATGAAAACCTAAAAATGGCTCTAAGGGAAGAGGGCAGAAAACAAACTTACTCTAACAGATATTCTGAACGAGTAGACTTGCTCTATTCTCCATCACGAGTCCAATGGTGAGCTCCGCTTGAGAAATTGATGAGGTAGACTTAGAGAGAAGTCAGAGGAAAAAGAGAGTTAAAGGTTTTAGAGAGATGATGGTTTGAGTGGAAATGAAACTTAACTACTTACTTTTTCTATAAATACGTGTTTCCAGTTACTTTTTCTATAAATACACGTTTGTTTTTAGCGTTTTCAGTTTAATAATATAATAATCAAATGCTCATTCCACTTTTACCATTTTTACTTAGATGCCAGATTTTCTAAGTTGTTACATATATAATCTAGAAGCTTTTTCAAATTTACAATAAAAAGATATTTCTAATTTTTGAATTACATGATTAAAAAATAAAACTAAAAATTTAATATTTATAAAAACATCCACATGGTTTGGAAGAAATGCCTATAAACCCAAAGTCCAAGATTCTATTAAACCCTAAATTTTGTCATACTTTTGAAAGAACATTAAATTTAGTTCAATTTATAAATATAGTTCAGGATTATTCTTAAACTTCGTTTTCAAAGATTTACTGTTATAAAATTTTAATAAAACTATTATATAAGTTTTCATCCAATAATAATTTATTTAATAATTAGTTATTTTTGAAGAATATATAGAAAGAGAGAAAAAGAGATATGTATGTCCCAAAGTTTGTTGTGGACGTCACTTTTTAATCAGAATCAAAGTGATAAATTTTACCATAATTAGGACTGTGTTATGAAACTTTGATGAGTTAAACACATTTTATATTTCATGTTTACTTAATACAACTCACTGATTTTTATTAAACTCTTTTAGTTTTAATTATTATTTTTAATTAAAATTTAATAATCAAACCAACTCAACATTTTACTCTAATAATCCATGCAAAAATTTGTTTTTGTAACATTGCTAGCCACAAATTTAGAGAAAAAAAGGTACGAAGAACGCGAGAAGAAGAAATTTAGAGCGACGATAAAGTTTATAAGTAAAAAATAGAAAGTTAAAATTATAATTTATATATTAATCATAATTTAATTTTTTTTATTCATTTTAAAATTATTGAACATTAAAATTTTTGTTATATTCCTGACATTTATTGAATTTACTCAATAGTTCCTCTCCATTTTACTTCAATTTCAAACAACAATTATGTTGCTCTTTCTTTGAGCCTTTTTCATGTTTATGTGAAGAAAAGTTTGTTGAATTATTTTAAAAATAATACTCATGAAAACATGTGCTGTTAAATAATAAAATAAAATAAACTATCTATAAATCATTAAGCTCTTCCTATATTTATTACCATTTAACAAGTATTACGAATACAGAGTTGGTCACAGTGATATATAATTAATTTTGATACTATTTGTCAGGAAGATCGGAGAGAAAGAATATCGGAAAGATTAAAAAAAAAAAACCTAAGTTAAAACTACATAAGAAATCAATATCATCTTTAATCTAAAATTTATAAGAGAAGAATATCATCTTTAATCCAAAATTTTAAATAATAAATTTATGGATTTTATTCTTTATATATTATTTAATTTTTTTCTTTTTATGTGAAACTTAAACCTTTCTATATATAAAATTTAATCTTGTTACAAGTTATTTTAATTACTTTCAAGGGGATTCATAATTTAAGTACGTCTAGATAATATATAATGATCAAATTCACTAAACATTAACATCTTATTCAATATATCAAAGTTTATTTACACAAAAAGTTAAGATACCTCTTTACATAGTCTTCTTTAACTGCTAGTCTACAATATTCTCATATACAAAATTTAAAAATTAACAAAGTTGAAATATTTCCTTTACTTAGTTGTAGTTTTGATACTCAATACATTTTACATCCTATTAATAATATTCACCTTAGAAACTTACTTTCAAACTTAACTATAAATAATATTTTTTTTTGCACTCAATAGAATTAAACATGAGTAATAATTTTAATGTATTTATTATAAAATAAATTATAAATATACAAGAGACTCATATATCATAACATTATATACATAACATGTGTTTATATATATATATATATATATATATATATATATATATATATCAATAAATACATATAAAGCAATGGATATATCAATCCAGCAAGACAAAACAGTTTGAGTGATATTTCTTAATAGAATAGTAGCTGGTTATAGAATTGGTAAATTTGCCACTATTTTTTCACTTAAGTATCATCATTATTTGAAATTTTCAGTTGTGATTTCAATTAAATTAGTCATGCTTTGATGATTGCAAGTCTATAGGTGTTAAAGGAAATTAACTTTTTGTTGATTCAAATGACAATGCATGTAAATGGAAAAAACCCATTGTTTAACTTTGGAAGTATAGCAATGTTGTTTTATTGTTTCTTCTTTTTGTCAGAGAATGTTGTCCAATTGTTGAGTAAATGGAATAAGGAAACAACAATTATTGATACTTGTAAAATTATTTGGGAAGAAATTTAGGCTCTTTGGTTGAAAATATTTATTGTGAAGGAAGTTAAGCACAATAGTCTTGGGCAACCTAGTTGGAAACCTACCATTTCCCATGTGTGTAGAACAACAAATGTAAGTACAAAATATTTATCATTTTACCCTTTTGTTAAGTATCCAAACCCTTTTGTTTTGGTCCATTGTTGGGGAAGAAGTAAAAGAAAAACATTTCACGCATTGAAGGTTGTACTGTTTTTCTTTTCCTTATAATAAAAAAATTACACATAATCAACTCATTTAATCTTATGTTAGATCAATTTAATAGTCAAACTTATATGTTTTCTATGGATTTATTTCACACATGTTTCAATCAAATAAAATTTGGTGTGATTTGACTCTATTTCTTTATAAATCCAATGACTTTAGTACTCATGCTAAAAAATTATATTTAAATAAAAACACTGATTCCTTAAACATTAAAAAAAAAAACTTTTAACACTTATATATAATATATATATTTATATATATTTTGACGTACTTAAAACAATAAATATATATATATATATATATAATAAATTTATACTTTAAGAATAAAAAATATTTACGGCATGATCATTAAATTATATTCAATTATGTACATATATATTTCTTATTATTATTTATATTTACGGTTATATTATAAATATTAATAATTTTTTAATAATTATATTATTAATATTTGATTAATGTATTTTTATATTATAATAAAATAAATAATTAAATAATAAACAAAATAAAATTTGTTAATTTAAAGTTTGATATTTTGTAATTTAGTTTATTTTAATATATTTTTCTTTTGAAATATAACTTTTTTATTTATTAAAATTTTATAATAATTTTTATTTTTTAAAATATAATTTAACAAAAATCATTTTTATATCAAAATACTTTCATTTTTTTTACAATATTTAAAAAATATTTTATTACATCCATCAAATATTCACTTATTCATTTCATTCTGTATTTTTTTTTATCCATCTAAACAACTCAACTTTTCAATTCTTTTATCATTTTTTTTTTCATTCTAAACAAAATATTAAAGATTATGTGAATGTAAATTATTAATGGTCTCCCAACAGTGCTGTTTACCCATGCAGGTACCTCTTGATTTCATCAATTTCATTTCTACGCTTCACAAACTACACTGGTTTCATGGCTCAATGATGAAATTACAGCTACTTCTATGCTTGGTGCTTTTAGATCACCATTGACTTCTGGGCCTGTTCCTGGGTTCATGTTTGGTGTGTTAAAAATGAGTCTTTCTAGTATACTCCTGCACTAAGTTAGAATTTTTATTTAAGTTGCCTTGTGAACATGAGGGGGTTGTTGGAAGTATTAATATAATTAAAAAAATACAACAACTCTAATGAAAGTTTTTAGTGTTATATATTATTTTTTAACAACATTGATATTCATAAGTTTAAAAAATGTAGGATTTTGGATTTTAAAAATATAAGAAATATTTTATATTGAGGAACTTGTAATTTATTTTATTGATGTATTTTATATATAAAATAAAATATAACATAATATTAAATATTAACAATATTTCAATCTTAATTTTGTTAAATTTAAATAAGAAATAAATATATTTTTACTTGTATGTAAAGTATATTTTTTAAAAATTGAAATATTTCTTAAAACTAATTTAAATAAAAGATATTAAGTAAGATATTCTTAACATTCTCTATTGTCTTAACGTCTGATTATTTTATTTATAATTTTTATCTTTTATAAAATCACATCTTTGTTTGATTTGACATTTTTCATTATATTTCCTTATCAATCTCATTTTTTACCTGTTGTGAATTTTATGCTAGTGACATTAGACTTATGATAAATTCTCAGGAGGTGGTTTTTCATCTACTTTCTCATCCTGAACCTCAGCCTTTTTCGAAAAGTGTATGTCTTCTCTTGATTTTAATCATTCTTTTATATCTTAATCATCTGCAATCAATTTCTCTTTCATTAAATCTTTTTCAACCACTTTCATAAACCAACTTTTTTTTTTTAGATTTGTTGATTGTAACATATTATATTGCCAGAAGTACCTCCTCTTCTAATTCATTCTCTACAACCTTAAAATATTTTTTGAGGATGCTGAGATTTTGCGTAAATGTTTTTGTATGTCCTAGTTGACTATAATGGTGAGATTTTGCATTTAGATTCCACCAACACTTGTTAG
>Ga0099824_1001674_pt1 | contig 31625 bp, 10 predicted proteins | sample SiratrowhiteBW_FD_76837 | JGI IMG/M metagenome (GOLD analysis project Ga0099824, IMG submission 76837) | Root nodule microbial communities of legume samples collected from California, USA - Siratro white BW | ecosystem: Host-associated > Plants > Roots > Nodule | place: USA: California... | reverse complement strand
TTTTTTTTAAATATATATAAATTTATCATTTTTATATATATATATATATATATATATATATATATATATATAAAAGAACATATGATTTATACTATTTTGATTTAAGAAGTATTGTTGGAAGTTCTATCAAATTAAGGAGACTTGTGGAACATTCTTATTCACCAAAGAAGTAAAATAAATAAACTTTAATATGATTTCTTTTAAAAAAATTGATTTTCTAAAAATTAGTAAATTATTTATTTTATTAAATAACTATGCAAATTGGAAACTATGAATTATGATTCATTTATAAATATTTTTGTTTATTATGCTTGATTTTGGCCTTATCTTTATTTTCATTGTAATAACTATAATAATCTTCTAAATAAATTATTACATAAGAACAAGGTGACATTATAGATGAAAAAAAATAAAGTTTAAATGTTAAAGAAGATAATTTTTTATAATTAGAAAATTATTTTATAGTAGAAATCAACTTATAAGAATTTTATTTTGAACATGTTTAAATTTAAATAAAGAATATTTATGTTTCATATTTTATAATATCTAATTTAGATTTCTACATTTATTTTGATATTTAAAAAAATTTAGGCTTATTTAAAAAAAAATATATAATTAACTAATTAAACTGCATGTATCATTGTCTGAGTTAATTCTTCCCTTTTTATGGATTTTAATGTATTTCTGGGATGATGACATAGATCTTGAAGATTGTTTCTTGTAATAATTTAGCTTTGTTGATTGAGTATAGAAAATGATTCGTGGGAGATTACTAGCTCTTTTTCAAACTATCCACTTTCATATAATATATTATTGGTGTGCCTTTTGATTGATGATTAGCAATGATTGACGATTAGTTTTAACTTTTCTCTGTAATGATTCAAATTTTCAATTAAATAATGTTAGTATCCATGATAATAACAGACACTTTAAGAAAAATAAATATAAAACATAATACAAATGTGATAAGGAAATAAAGATAATCAAAAGTATGAAAAAAGTGGGTACAGTAATGAATCAACATAATTAATATCTCTATTTTTATTTAATCTATATGAGATCTTTAATAATCTTGTGAGACTATACATACATACATAATAGGTGTTAAAAAATATATTTGGAAATGAAAACGTGAAAGTGTTTATATTGTTGAACTGAACAATATTGTATTATGATACAATTTTGGTTCCAAAATTGATAGAAGAAAAAGTAATGTTGAGTTGATTCAGATGATAAATCTTCTGTGGTGATTTGTTTGAGAATAACATAACCGATATATTCATGGTTACTATTGAGTAGATTAAGATTGATCATTAGATTTTGATTAAGGAGCTTTAGATGGATCAGACCTAATTAAGGTCTTTTAAGTTTAACCAACTCTCCGATAAATTAATGATATATAAATTTATCATGGGAGTAATATACATAAATATATTTTAATACTGAACGTCTTTAATAATTAGGATCAGAAAATGGAGAGTCTCATCTATTTTGCTCTCTGGTTATTCGTTACTGAAAATTTTGTTTTGTTTTATTATAAGATGAGTTATTTCTCATTTTTTATTTTGTTTTTACTTTTTCATATATATATAAACATATGAACAACATACTTAAACATTTTTTCAATTTTTTTTAATTTATTAATTAATATTTTTAACTGAATAAATTAAAATGATTATAATATTTTATGTGAGATTATTTTATTTTAATTAATGATTAAAATTTAATTTATGAGTATGAAAAATTTAAATTATAATAGTATTGTATGTTTTTACATTCTTCAAATAATATAAACAAAAAATTATGTGAATTACGCTACCTCTGATATGCTAGTTTGATAGGTAAAACGAATTTGGTTATATTAAACAAGTATGTATAAGCATTAAATATAAATTATCTTTTTTCACAAAATAAATAAAGATTAAACTAATCCTTGTTATATCCTGAATGCTAACTACTCAAAAGAAAAGATAATTTATGATAGTAAATTTTTTTTTTTTAAAAACACAAATGATTTAAATATTTGATGAGTAGAGCATAAGACTTGTTCACACTTGTTTAAAGGAGACTTGTCATTATTTATCTATTTGATAACGAATAAGATTGATTAAAGATACAATAGGATGATAACTTGATGTATATTAATACGAACACATATGAGACTACTAAAGATATTTTAATAATAAATTTTGTAAAACAAATTATCCATTATGATAATAAGTGCTTAAATAAGTAATTAGATTGTTAGGCAACTGTACAATAAGGTCCATATGAATTTACACAAGGTTGTAAAGATGAAAGTTTACTAAAAATAATATAAATAAGCAGACAATTCAAAGATATAATTATTCATTGATTACATATTTATTATTTCGTTTATTAACTAATTTTAATTTTAGAGTATTTTCATAAATACATTATTTTATTGGTTTAAGCAAAATAAAAGATAAATATCTCTTAACTACACATAAAAAAAGTAAGAACACCTCATAACTTAAGGTTAAGTAACATTTTCTAAGACCGAGTGGTGCTAAAAAGGAACATGATGAATAATATGAATAATGGATGTCAACAGACCCCATAAGCTTAAGAAGATAACATGAACGAGATGATATTATTGCTTGAACCCTTTAATCTACAAAAAAGAAAGAGTTTGAAAGAGTAGATTCTGAAAAGAGATCAATATACTCAAACTTGAGAACACTTAGATGCTCAAGAAATTTGAAGGACACTAAGATGAGTCATTAATAAGATAGATGGTTAGTTTGTGCATCTTTCCATTTCATTTTCTCTTATAATATTTTAAAAACTTATATAGAATATATTTCATAAGATTTTCTAAAAATATTTCTGAATTTTACAAATCATATTATATTTTCTAATTTCTTCTTCAAGTTCCTTTAGTTTTTCTCTAGTTCTCATTCCTTCAAAAGTCTTATTTATCTCTTTTTCTTCATATTCTTTTGTGCTCACATTATATAATTTGAAAAGCTTTAAAAATATCTAATTTTTTGGGTAGAGTTAACTCAAAGCAACACTTAAAATGGTTAAGATTTGACATTCAATGTCGATAAAATAAATAAAGACATTTAAAATTTTATAAAGAAGTACTCCTATAACCAAGTGAAATCATCATCCTTAATAAGCTATCTCTATTATATTTTATCACTAACCAAACACTTCCCAACAATTATTAAATTGGTCTTAGTTGCCTAATAGATACTAATGTAATGGCAAAAATCATTAACAAATGCAGAAGTTAAGAACTTAAAAGCATAATGATTACTTTACCAAGTACTCAAGAATGGTAAAGGAGGAAAACTTATCCTTAATTTTTCCTATTAGTAATGATAAGGTTCAACCATGTGATTATTTAGGATTTATCAAACATGGTTGAGAAGGACGAAATTAAAGTTATTATTGTTTAAATTCTTAAACCATTCGGTGTTATCACTTTCAATGGATGTTTATATGAATTCAAATTGATTAGAAGATTAATCTCGTAAAGAACTTACAAAAGGAATCAAGAACAATTCAAATCATTGAAAGAAAATTAATTAAATTCGTGAAAAAATGCAAGAAATGGGTTCGATAATAAAGAACAAATAAGCAATCAAAATCACATGAGATTAATAAAGTGACTATTTATTCAAGTGAATGTTTGATTCTAAGAAAAAACAAAGAAATAAAAGAGATGGAAGATTTAAAAGGAGAAGAAACATGTCACTTGCAAGGAAAGATAAGTGCAAAAATGAAAGTCAACACTAGAATTTAGAAAACTCAAGATAAGATTATAGAAAAGAGGAACTAACCTCTTAAACTTACAATTGATAGATTGTTCAAGAAAAATTCAATTTCCAATGCAAGTTTATTAAAAGAGTTTTAGGTTGAGTTCAAGTGGGGGAGGGAGTGAATTGAACTTTAAAAATTTTCACAAATATTGTTAAAAAGATTGAAGGAAAGAATGAATTCTCTCAATTGAAATAATTTACTACGTGTTCAATAACTATACAACAGAAAAATAATTGAAATATCAGTCAGTACAACACAATAGAAAATCAATAAATTCAATTCCAAAATCAATCAATTAAATTTTATTTGCTAGAAATCCAACCAGAGAAAGTAATTAGTTAAATTTGCAAAACAACCAATTTAAATTTCAAAGATTCTTACAAGAAAAAAAGTTAATCAATTGATTTAAAAAACAATCAATTAAAATTTTTAGCAAATCATCAACACATAACACATAAAATCAGTTGATTAATTCACGGAATTAATAAATTGGTTTTATCAGAATTGTACAATTATGTTACAATGATCAAGAAATGAAAAAATTTCACAATCAACATAACTTTATGCAAATAAGATCAATCATAGTACACAAATTGAGTGCAGTACAATTTGATCAACAAATTACAGTCATTGTAATTTAGGAAAAAAAATAATCAGTTGAATTTCAAAAACAATTAATTGATAATTCATGAGAGACAAATTATACAAAATTGAAACACAATTTAATATTAAGGAAAGAGAGAGCAAGAACATAAAAATTTATATTGATTCACTCTTTATCGAGAGCTACATCTACTCTTCTTGCCAACAAGTAAAAAAATTCCACTAAAAATCACCAACGCAATCAAGAGTCTATCTTACACCTTGCAAGATCACACCAAACATGTGTAAAACCATATTATACTCCTACAAAAGTAAACTCTATAAATTGCAGTGCTAATAAACCTTACTATCAATAAAATTGAAAAGAAAACACAACTGCAACCAAACTAATCACATATTAGACGAAATGAAAGGGTTGCAAAGACTTTCCTAGAAAACCAATAAAAACAATGTAGTGCAGTCACAATTAAGGAAACAAGCTTTAAGAATCACTTTATTGATTATTTCTTATAAAAAAAACACTCTTAGTTCACAAGATTTTCTCTCAGTTTTTATTTTTCAAATGTTCGCAGTCTGTCTCAAAAATGCACTCTCACAATCTATTTATTTGTCTCCAAATTTGTTTTAAAAATCAATTATAGTTTTATAAAAATAATCAATTAAAAACTAATTTAAATTGATTGATTTCTGTTAACAGGATTTTTAGTTTACTGTTTTTTAAAAACTATCATTTAAAAACATTAGTAAACCATTTTAACCAAGAATTAGTTAATCCAGTTTTAATTTTTTTATTTCAAAAACATTAAAGATAATTAAAATTAATTTCAATGACATGTGATACATGCATATACTTAGACAATAAACACTAACACCAAGTCATCTTCAAATCTTCTTTATATTTGGCTTGACTTCCTCAAATACTAATCTGCAATATTATTAACAAAATGGATTTTTGATGTCAAACTACCAAAAATACAATAGAAGAAAGTACACTCAGTTTATAAATATTTTGAACTTGGATGCCCTCAAGTCCCATGTAAACATCCATACTTTTAAATATTTACATCTGAATGTCATAATTTGTCACCACTTAGCATTAAATGTTGTTTTTTACTCATAAATAATAACAAATATTACTAAACATAAATGCTGGACATCTCAACGTGTATATAATAACTAACCTCATCATAATTAGTAGATAATTTAATAACTAATTAAGAGATAAAATCAAACAACTCAACTATCATATCTTTAATATATTGCAATAACATTATAAGACTTCATATAGTTAATTACCAATTTGTTTTAAAGTCGCTCAATTTCAAAAAATATAAAATAAAATAAAATAAAAAACCTTTGAATATACTTTGAAATCCGATATTAGACATTAAAAAATATCATTCCAAAACTTATGAAAACATATTAAATAAATATACAAAAATCAATCTTTTATTTACAAAATATACTATTAGAGTTATATAAAGCTAACCTTGCCATTTTCCACATATATATTGGATAATTGCCCATTGAAGCATTCAAGTCATTTCCGTATGCAAATTCAACCATGCCCAACGGCATCCCATTTTTATTATTTGTCCTCGTTAGTTTAATCATGTTAATGTTGGTTTAGTTATCTAATTATTATATTAAACACTTTATTGTGACCCCCTTGTCCTTGTCCATATCTAATATTCTTTTGAAGGAATCTCTAAACGGTATAATGCCCTCTTCCTCCCTATAAATAAAGATTGATTTGTATTGTATAATTATATTGGTACATGTCTTTGTTTAATTGTTTTTGAAAGACTCATTGGTTTTTCTATAGTAGGGAAACAAATAAAGGTCAAATCCCCATATGATCCTAACATTAACTTAATATTTTCGTCCTTATCTATAGTATGCAAGTTGTAGCGTGACATACGGGAAATTCAATCAAGAAATAGACTTCTATTTTCAATTAAAGCCTTCACCCATTTATTAAAATTAAATAGTCTTTGTTGCATGTACTATATATCATGGTGCTTATTATTGCCAAAATTTGGTTTTATTCTCTTTCTTATTTGCATTAAATCACATTCTACAATTCCACCTTCTAGTTACACACCAAGAACTTCATTTCTATTATAAACTTTTTCCATTTCATGCAAGTAGAAAGATTTTTCTTTCAGTGTCCCAATGGTGATTGTATTGCTGAGTTTTATCTCTTAAATATGAATCAGTTCTCTTCTGAAGCGATTTCATAATGAACCTAGGTTTTACCTGAGCAAATTTCAGTGACAGTCAATTTTGTTCAGGTTTAAGTAATGTCTTTAAATGCAGCTGTTAAAACTATTAAAAAGCCTTTTCAAGAAGCTAATAAAACTCAATTACCCAGTGATTTGAAAATTTGAAGTATTCGATCTATAAAGTATGCTGAGATATTTATTGAAAAAAGATGCCATGGCTCTGTTGACATTTCATCAAGGTTCTCCAATGATCATTTTCCATTAAGAATATAAAACTGAAGAGTGACGTTTATTTAACAATTAACAAATATGATGATGTTGTTGCCAATGGAAAGCAACACCTCAAAAATCTTCCCCTAAAGTCTTCTCTACCTCAATTAATAGAGTTTAACACTCAAACCCTAGGTTCAGATTTTAATTAGGGTTCAGTTTAAATTTTGAAACCAATAATTCTAGGTTCAGGGAATAATTCTGGAGAATATTGCACAAACAAACCATGGTTAAGGCAAGAGGGACATGTCACCCCTTTCATCATCACCTTCTTTTTAAACCGTTGCTATTGTCTTTCTCGGTGTAATCATCTGACTTATTTGTTTTCTTAATTTCTTTGTCACATAAGAAGATTCACAGCTTCAACAAGAAGTTTCATCTTTGTGAGTTTGGCTAGGCCAAAGTTTCTTTTCAAACATTCCTCTTTTCCTTTCATTCTTCATTCATTTTCCAGGTGGCTTCTTTTTAGTCATTGATAATATTAAAACCCCATCTCAATCAACCTATAACTTCAGTAGATTGATTTCTCTCTAGCCTTATAATCTCTTAGAACAAACATTTTTTAGAGGATCTCTCAAAAGGACTTCTACACATATTCACTTTTCCAGTTGTTGTTTTTGTTCTCCATCTACCTAGGATTTTCTCAGGCACTGTACACTAAAAATTATCTTATGTTTCTGTAAGTGAAGAGAATTATTATGGGAACTAACCGGCAGGAGCATGAAATTTCAGAAGGAGGATCAGAGGTAAAGGGGTCACAATTCAAAGCTATATATAGTCAGTTCTATGATAGTTGTAACAATTCTGAATTCTACTTCCTAATTCAGGTTCAATATCAAGAGATGGTAGAAAATGAAGTGAAGGATACTCAGAAAGGTCCAACACAAAAAATAATAACTGAGAGCTGCAAATCAAACAGCATGGTTGTAAAGGTAATTATCATATTCCCACTTTTTGTTCTATCTTTTTGGATGTTGCATGTTCAATTGAAGCTGAAACATGGTCTGATTTACAGAAACGGCAAACGTTGATTCCTGCTCACATCATAGCTGAAGCTATATCAACTATCCCTGATCTTGACATTAGATGGTCAGGTCCAATCACACCAAAAGAAATGGAATATGTTGAACAATATGTCCTAGCAAAGTATCCAGAATATTCAGGCCTCATGGAAGGAGATGGAAATGGTATAGACTTGTCTAGCTTTATCATCTATGAGGAGCCTTCAGAACCCATGATGGATGATAGGGGCAAGTCACCAAGAGAGTCTTCTACATATTTGTTTGGCAGTAATCTCCCTGAAATGGATAGGGCCAAGATCCAGTTGGAGCCATCAAGATTACTAGACATTCTCAACAAGAAATCCTCATTTCCTGGAAGTTTCATCTCTATCCCAGAAATCCAAGCTCGTAACAAGATTTTGAAGCATTATGGTTTGCCTGATGAAGAGTACCTTGTTCTCTTCACTCCAAGCTACAAGGATGCTATGATGCTGGTGGGAGAAAGCTACCCTTTTGTTAAGGGAAACTACTACATGACCATTCTTGATCAGGAAGAAGACTATATCAGGGAATTTGCTTCTTTTAAGGAGTCCAAGGTGATCTCAGCACCCAAGACTTGGCTGGATTTGAGGATCAGCGGGTCTCAGCTGAGTCAAAACTTTAGGAGGAGGTGTAAGATCAGCTCAAAAGGCTTGTTCTCTTACCCAGTTGATGCAAATGGAACAATGCATTGGATTTCTGAGGCTCATAGGAACAACTGGCATGTTCTACTTGATGCATCTGCCGTAGTGGTGGGAAAGGATAGGCTACATCTTCTTGCTCTTCACCGGCCGGACTTTGTCATCTGTAGTCTTGACAACACTCATTCCAACCCTTCAAGAATCACTTGCCTCTTAGTGAGAAAGAAATCCTTTGAGAACTCAGCTGCTTCATCTCAGGTAGTTGATTGAGTGATAAGGACTACTTTCTCATGATTTTAGAGCAACTAGAAAATGGACAAAATTTCATGCAGATTCTTAGGTGTTTTTTCTCCTATCAGAATTGGAACTTCACCTTAAGTAACTTATATCAATCTTTAATGCAAACTTTTGTTATGCAAACTACTAAGGTGAACCTCCAATTCTGATTGAAGAACCGATTAATAAACTGCAGTTAAGTTTTGTCTCAGCAGAATTTGGTATCATTGACTCTCAGAAGTCATGAATTTTCCTGGAGTACTTTTGTATATTGAATAAATCAAAACATGCATATATAAAACCACTTATTGCTGGTAGGAACGAATTAAGCATTCCTAATCATCTGGTTTGTCTGTGACTTATTATAAGCAATATAATTAATCATCTTAGTTTGGTAAGTTATTCCTGCCAAACCCCTTTTTTTTCAATATTAATTAGTTTTGAAGAACTTTATCCTACTTTAACTTCTTGACTCAGGAAGTAACGATTACAAATGCATATGTTGGTTCTTAAAACTCTATTATCAAGTTTTGGTATGCTTAGTTTACAAAAATACAAATACATGCCGTTGCAAATTTTAGTTAGCTGAGTGGTGTCACAAAATTCTGCGCTGGTATTTGGTAACATCTATGCTTAGGGACGTGTAGACCAAGACATGTTATGCATTAAGTTGTTTGAGTGAAGCATGACCAGTCACGTTAGCAAGTTGTCTGCGGTGCAAACGTCAAAACTCTAAAGGTTCGTTTTGTCCTTGTCGATACTGCAAAAATTTTTGTTCTATGTTTAGAGTACAAAAGCATAAATTTCTAAAAACCATGGATAGTGATTCAGAAACCGTGCTTATCATGTTCAAGAAATTTTCAAAAAGAAATGCTATAGATTCACTATCTATTTTGCTATCTTCATTTCATGTTCAAAGGGCATCTTTATTTCTGACTTTCTTTAACCTTAAAAACATTATACAGTGTTTGTTTTATCTGCTGAAAGCTATATTTGCCACTACGTGCAACTTGGTTTTTGAGAATCTGGTAGGTGAACATAGACTATAGCATTATCTGAACAAAATGCTTGATGTTGAACTTTTCTCTTAACAAAAGCATTAAACAGTCCCTTCCCAGCAACTATAGAGTTAAAAAATAATCAATGATATTCTTACTGTATGAGGGTCCAAGAATTGTTTGTCATGTTGCCTTCCAAATAGTGTAGAGGAAAAGAGGCCACTAATGAATAAAGATAATGCATCTTTTTGTCTTGTCAAGATTGAAAGCTTATGGTGCACAAATAATGCAGTTCACAGTAGATAATCCAAATGGGAAAACAGTGATTTCACAACATGGTAGGTTACTTTAGCGTTTGTTGGGATAATATTTTTTTAAAAAATTGGTAGGCTACTTCTAAAAATGAAAAGTAAAATTATGTTTTCATAAGTTAGAATTAACTTGAAGACAAATTAAAAATAAAATTTTAAAGAAATTACGATGAGTATTTTTTAAAATTAATTTATATATAAATTAATTTTATTTTATAAAAAAATTAATTTAATTTCTTTACTATTTTTTTAAAATACTTTTGAAAATATTCATAAAATCATATCATTGATGGGTTAAACTGAAAATGATTCATATTTTGGTTGGCAATATCATGTGATATTTATGATGTATGATGGCATAATGTTTAATCATAATTATTGGAGTTAAGACTTCCACTATGATGCCATAATTTTTAATCATAATTGTTGGAGTTAAGAAAACAAGAATTAGCTTCATGCCAAAAATTTATCAGGTGCCTTGTGTGCAGAGATTATAGCTGTTCTACCTGACCCTGTTTATAGGAAGATTCCTACAAGTTACCCTATTCATAAATTTTTCTTTAATTTCTTTTTTATCTTTTTTATAAAAGTTATAATTTTCTGGTATATTAACAAGTATTTTTTATTAATTAACAAATTTTTAATAATGAATATTGAAAATTAATTAGATAAAGCTTTTATTTTTCTTATTACGTTTGGAGAAGATGAATAACCATAAATTTTATAATCATCGTTCACTTCTAAACATTAATTGATTGTACATGAAAAAATATGAATAATTTAAAAAAAAAAATATTTTTGAAAAAAACATTATAGTTCATTTGACAAATTTAATGTCAATAAATAACTTAAACATGAATTAGTTGAAAAAGTCAATAAGAGAGAAATAATTTATCTCATTAATTTATTACAGCTATTATTTTTTGTTAAAAAATGATTAATTAATTTCTAACCTTTTACTACTTTGAATAACTTCAAAAGGACCAAACAATAAATAGCAAGTTAGTTAAATAAAAGGGATTCTTCTATACATGGAAGCATGGTATACATTCATAAAGAGTGCTCGATTGGGTCCTCTCTTCTAGTTTTCTTGAATGACCCTCACAATCTCCCTTTAAATCACACACACGAATATCCACCATAGCAAGTTACTTGGCCATTCCTCTTTTTGAAGAAAAGAAAGTACATGTATATATGTGGGCTTCATGAATAACTAAAGACTTAAATATAATGACACATTTTTGGTAGTTTACTGAAAAATAAAAATAAAAAATGCATTTACTATTAAATACATTGAACTATTAAAAGCTATTATTACTAAAATGGTAATTCCTCGTTGCCATTAGCAATTGCCATTTAATTGTCTTGCGTGAGGCCATTGAAGACAAGGCTTAACATATTGTTTTGTACTGTTTAAATTTTAAGGAACTTTACAGTGAAGATCGGGTAGCAGAGGAGTTCTGTGGATCAGCTAGATCGAGCAACAGTAACAACGCTTTCCATAAGAAAATGTCTAGTTGTGGATGTAGCATGATGTCTTCATTTCGATTTCGAAGTGGTTCTTTGACTATTGATTTGTTTAATAGATTCTACTTATATTTGTGACAGAAATAGTATCTCTTGCATATCATCTTCATCTCATACTACATCAAAAACCAGGGCTACAGGTACAATACATAGAAGAGGTGATAGACGCCTCTGCATATGGCAAGTTAAATAAAAGGGAAAAAAACATAGTCTTACTACCAAAAACTACTACAAACTATGATGCCCATTGCTCAGCATAGGCCAAACCCTGCAACTAGGAAAGCACTATATGTACAAATCAAGCACGAGGGAACATTTGGGGTTGGCAATCAGTACCTTGTTCTACCATCACCCTCAGTAATCACATCCTGGAAGGATCCGTTACTGGGAATCATCGGCAACACGTGTTCCTGATGAGGCACTATGACCTCAAGAAGATAGGGGCCAGGGGTGTCCAACATAGTCTGAATTGCTGCTCTCAGCTCTTCCTTCTTCGTCACACGCACCCCAGGTATCCCACAAGCATCTGCAAACTTCAGCATGTTTGGGAAAATCTCATCCTCCCTGGAGGGATCTCCCAGATAGGTGTGAGCTCTGTTGGCCTTGTAGAACCGATCCTCCCACTGAACCACCATACCCAAGTGCTGATTATTCAACAGCAATATCTTAACAGGGATATTCTCCACCCTTATAGTGGCCAACTCCTGAACATTCATTATGAAACTCCCATCCCCATCAATGTCAACCACCACTGCACCAGGGTTCGCAACAGCAGCACCCATAGCCGCCGGCAATCCAAAACCCATAGCTCCAAGACCCCCTGACGTCAACCACTGTCTAGGCCTCTTGTAATTGTAGAATTGTGCAGCCCACATTTGATGCTGCCCTACCCCAGTGCTAACAATAGCATCCCCATTTGTCAACTCATCAAGAACCTCAATAGCGTACTGAGGAGAAATTGCATCGTCAAACTTCTTATAACTCAAAGGAAACTTCTCTTTCTGCACATTAATCTCTGCTCTCCATGCTCCAAGATCAAGCTTACCCTTCACCCCCATACCCTCCAAAATCCTATTAATCCCCTGTAACGCCAACTTCAAATCCCCACAAACCGATACGTGTGGCTGCTTATTCTTCCCAATCTCAGCCGAATCAATATCAATGTGAACAATCTTAGCCCTACTAGCAAAAGTCTCCAGCTTTCCGGTGACACGGTCGTCAAACCTTACCCCAAAGGCAAGCAACAAATCACTCTTATCAACGGCGTAGTTGGCATAAACAGTTCCGTGCATCCCCAACATTTTAAGGGAATGCTCGTGGCCAAGAGGAAAAGCTCCAAGGCCCATTAAAGTGCTGGCAACGGGAATCCCGGTGAGTTCCACAAACCGCTTTAACTCGGCACTGGAGTTCAAAGAGCCACCTCCCACATACAAAACGGGCTTCCGGGCCTCCAATATGAGTCTCACAATCTGCTCCAATTGGGCCTCGCTGGGGAGCTTGGGCAGCCTGGCGGCGTACCCGTGGAGCTTAACCGGAAGGTCCCAATTAGGAACCGCCAGTTGCTGCTGAACATCCTTGGGGACGTCGATAAGGACTGGGCCGGGCCGGCCCGAAGTGGCCACGAAGAAGGCCTCGCTCACGACCCGAGGAATGTCATCCACGTCGAGGATGAGGTAGTTGTGTTTGGTGATGGATCTGGAAACTTCCACGATGGGGGTTTCCTGGAAGGCGTCGGTGCCGATCATCCGCCGCGGGACCTGCCCGGTGATGGCCACCACCGGCACGCTGTCCATCATGGCGTCCGCAAGGCCGCTCACGAGGTTGGTGGCGCCGGGGCCGGAGGTGGCGATGCACACGCCGGGGAGCCCCGTCGACCGCGCGTAGCCCTCGGCCGCGAACACGCCGCCCTGCTCATGGCGCGGGAGCACGTTGCGAATGGACGAGGTGCGCGTGAGCGCCTGGTGGATCTCCATCGACGCGCCGCCAGGGTAGGCGAAGACGGTGGTGACGCCTTGGCGCTCCAGCGCCTCCACGAGGATGTCGGCACCCTTGCGCGGCTCGCCTGGCTGGAAGCGCGAGAGGAAGGGCTCGGCGGCCGGAGGCGAGACGACGACGGCGGGTGGTGTGGCGGCCGGAGACTTGGGGTGGGAGCATGAGATTGCAAGAGGGTGAGCGTGAGAGGGCTTGGTGAGGGTTGGGTGATAGAGAGGGATGGTGGATCTGACAATGCGTTTGGGGAAGACCGAGTACGAGGAAGAAGCAGAAAATGGGGTTCTTGAAGAAGCGGTGGCCGCCATTGTGAGCTGAGGGTACTGTGAACAAACTCTGTGTGTATGGTAATGATTATATTGAGGGGGAAGAGGAGCTTATGTTTTTACCTTTTTGCCCTTTGTTTTCTTCCAATAACTCCTGTGGTTTCCTGTGGGTAAAATGGGAAATTCGCAACAGTGAGTGGCACTGAGTGAGTGAGTGGTGTGCATTATAGAATGGAATTGTGATGTGAGAGTCTGATAGCCACACACATGCTGCAAATAAAAGAAGCAGCCAATTTTGTATGATTGTGTTTCCCAGGGCTCCACCAACCCCACCCATTTCAAACATAAATCATTTGAGAAACACTTGCTTTTTATTTCACTGACTGTGTCATTAAAATTAATTTAAATTATTGTAACTATATTTATGAATCTGGTTTTTTCTCATTTTTATGAAAATAGTACGATTTTATATTGGTTTTGTCAAAATGAATGAATTTTCTTTATTATGTAAATGAATGAATCGTCTTTTGAAGGATGATTTTACTGTAAAAGAAGAACAACACTAATTTTAGAGAAGAATTTTTTTTTATCTTACATGAATAAATTCAAAAAAGTATATGCATGCATGATTTTTTTTTCTTTTCGATTTGTACTAAAGTTGTTATTATCAAGCATGTCTACTATTTTTCTTTTTGAAATCATGCTTAGTAATTTTTTTCTTTTTTTTTTTGTGAAATTATGTTTTGGAAACTGTTTTTAGTTTTTTTTTTGAAGTCCTGATTAGAAGTATATTTTTTTCAATTTTTTAGATTTTTTTATATTGAAGTTGTGCTTAACTTAAGCATCAGCTTTCCAAAGTAAGGTATTAGACGATTTATTGAAGGCACACGTACAAGACTCTCTTCGCCTCTATTTTTTTTTTTATCTCAGTTGTATTTGATTTGATAATATTCGAAGTTTTTATTGTGAAAGATCATGTGTCGGTTTGGAATTTCGCGTACCATCACAATATATAACGACTGTTAGAAAATTATAAATCTTTTTGGAAAAACTAGATATTCGACATACAACCAGTTTAATCAAACATCCACAAAATAATGAAAAAAAAAAAAAACTAGGAGCAACCAAGAAAAAGTGGACGGAGAAACTTCTAGAAGTCATATGGTCTACCGATGTACATATCAAGAGTCAAGAGTCTAATTTTCCTCAAACAAGTTGACATACAGTAAAGCCATGTTACCAATTGAGGTTGGGGAACCCACTTTACAAAGGCAATTTCGTGTTTGTAATCAGTGTACTCTGATATTTTTTTCTTAAGCAATGTATTATAAAAATAAAAATAATGAGATGAACAAAAATAAATATTTTATTTTTCTATATATTGATAAAAAAATAAAAAACTAAATATATATAAATAATATACTCAATTTAGATATAGTTAAAAAAAATATTATATTACTGTCATAAAATAAAAAAATAAATAAAATTGATGATAATTTGATTCTTGTCATAAAGATAAAATTAAATAATTAATATTTTTTTTCTAACAATTTGATTTTGTCATAAAGACAAAATCACATATTAGTTTCCTTTTATAAGCCTTGTAACCATATCTTCTAAAAAAATGTTTTGGCCGGAGAAATATTGACAAGACACTTAACATTTAATAAAATATCGTGAAGGAAGTTTTCACAAACATAAGTCCTTGCCAATTATTTGCTTTAGCCGAAAAGGCTACTCAAGAAAGGAAGCTTTCACAATTGTGAATCCTTCTTGAGAACTAAACATCCATGGAACCGACCATGTTATGATAAATTGATCAAACAAGTGTTTTCAAATTAAAAGTCGACCACTTAACAAATTAAAATCCATGAATTCAACCGTGCTATGATTAACTGGTCGAACAAGTGTTTTCAATTAAAAGTCGACCGCTTAATAAAATAAAAATCCACGAAATTGACCGTGCTATGATCAACTGATCGAACAAGTGTTTTCAAATTAAAAGTTGACCTCTTAAAAAAATTAAAATCCATGAAATTAACCATGTTACAATCAACTGATTGAACAAGTGTTTTCAAATTAAAAATTGATCGCCTAATAAAATCAAAATCCACGAAACCAGTCGTGATAGTATAAACGATTAAACAGATAAAATAAACATTTTAAAATAAAAGCAAACCACTTAATAATTCAAAATCCACTGTGAACATGTACTGATCAATTAAATAAGATGAAATATTTAAAAAATTGAAGTCAACTGCTTAATGACATCAATCACGATTATGAATAAATCCAGTAAGTAGACGATCAATATCATGAACAAACAACAACTTGTATTACTCAAGCAAACAAAAGGTGACGACCGCGATGTACCACAAGCAAAAAATATTTAAAAAGAACACCTAAATACAAAAATTTACCTAAATATCAATAAATCGACTAATCTGATAAGACACCAACTACGTCTACACCTAGGGTTGCCACCCTCTCCACGATTGCCTCCTCTTCTTCGTCCAAGATATCCATAACCAAAACAAGGTCGCCCTGTACAAATCCTTCCGAGCACAAACTTCCCTTTGTCCAGAGAAATTTGGTAGAAATGGATGGCTTGTTGCAAAGCCTTTGAAAAACTAAGATCATGTTGTTGGATAACATAATATTGGAATTCATGAAGCTCCTTCTCGGCATTTATAAGGTGATCCTACTCAGCGTCGAGGTCCTCAATCAACCTAACCACCTTCGTTTGCAAGACATCCACCTCTTTGCTCAAGGTGCTCGTTTGAGTTTTGGCATTGTTCATCTTCTGCTTTGCGAGTAAGCACCTCTCACACATCAAGCCTACCTTGACCCTTAACTTCTTAACTTGCTCTTTGAGGCAGTATTATCAGAATTAGAAGTCTTATTCTTGTTTGTCAATGAGATGTTGGTAGATAAAGCAGATTGAAGGGACGAGGATGACTTGGTAAGATCAACCTTCAACTTCTCCACATCCCTAGATCCCTTTCTCATTAGCTCGACCCTATACTTTGGTTGACCAAAAGAGTTCGTGAACATAGCTTCAAAAAAGCATTGTTCAATTCCTCAGTCGATGATGAGGTATACGGCTCCTTCATGGAGTCACTCAACTCAATCATGATTATATTGGAAATCATTATTTACCGATTGAGGAAATCCATTGTAGTAGAACCATCCCTAGTTGTAGTAGACGACCAAAGACACCTAGTGATGAAATACACCCAGCTGTCTTAGTCAAAGAATAAAAAGGACAAAGTACCAGAGGTTAGATCAAGAGCTTTATAGAAAATTGGGCCCATTTGGGTCTGTTTAGACTTTCAACCAGTTGCTCGGGCTCAAATGCAAACATAGAGAATTCACCTTGGAGAAAATAGAGCATCAATAAAAAGTCCTCTAAATTGTATAAATTGTTTAGAATAATTAAGAATAATTTAGGCCTTTTATTTGGGCCAACTATAATAGATTTCGCCCTTGTATTTTTGGATAATGTAGTGTAAGTGTTGGGCCTTGAGGTCCATAAATAATGTTGGGCGTGATCAAAGAGTTCAAGTTATGATATGGGAGAAGCTCTCTCCTTGTACCACTTGTCATCATCTTGGCAGAACCTTGTAGTGCAAGCTAGGTTTGAGAAGCTTGTCATAGAAATTAAGGTTAGAAATTTGTCATAGAAGCTAGGAGTATAAGCTTGTCATAGAAGCTAGGTTTGGAGAGCTTCTCCTACAAGCTTCTCCCTTTATTTCCTTCTATAAATAGAGGTGTGGGCAAAGTGTAAATTGAAGCTTGATTTGAACTAGTTTTATGCTGTTGAAATTTTTTAGCACATTTGGTTTTTGAGCTTCACCTTTGTTAACTTCTCTTAGAAGAATAGCTTAGGAATTTCATTGGAAGTTGGTCTCACCTCTTCCAATTACCTTGTTCCAACACTTTCACTCAACAACATGTCATTGCTTCCATTTCCATGAAGTTTCCTTTGCTTTGAATGATTCAATTTTTGTCTACACCGCATTGTATTGTTGCAACTATTGTTTGCTCCATTTTTCATGGCTTAATTGGATTGAAAACAACTGCACACAACAAGGTTTTCATCGCTTAGGAGATAGGTGGGAGGAGGAACGGTTGAAGTGACAGCACGAAGACTTGTACGCCTTTCATTTCTTATGTCAACGTGCATCAAACGTTTGTCTAAACAGCGCTCTTTGAGGAGATGGAATTGCAATAGTAATCGACTCAATCTCCTCATGAGCAACTTCAGGAGCTATCCCTTTGCCTTGGTCGGCCAAGCTTGATTGTCTCGTCTCTAGAAGGTTGCGCAAAATCTTGTTGTCGTTGGGTAAATTCATCGCATTAATAATATTTTCAAAAATAGTTGAGAATTAGTTAACAAAAATAGAAAAATAACATAATAAACTAAAATACATACTGAGAATATCATTCTTTGGTCCTCTGACCAAAAGGTACCGAGGAGTCTTCGAGTGGAAATCCAACAAGTAAGCTGGTCTAAGACTGATATGACAGTCAAATCCTCATTCGTCATGGTAGATCTCGACCAGACTTGGTATTATGTCGGGTCCCTAGTCCAATACAATGGGAAATTAGGAATGTCACCCTTATACACATACAACCAACCTTTCCCCTCGAACAAAACCTTAAAAACCCATCCTTAAAGTTTTTTATGACGATGTGAAAGGATTTAGTACACGGTTCCTAAGTTGACTTATCAAGGACAACCAACCAACATTATTTTCTGGACGAGTACAATAATGGTGAAGAAAAAAAGGGAGGCGTCACATTGAGCCTTAGGGCTGAACACAACATCTAGAAATCCTGAAGATATGTCCAACTGTTGGGATGAAGCTAAGAAGGGGCCACATTCAAAGCTTTAAGTATATTCATATTGAACTCATCTAGTGGAAGACGGATGTAAGCGTCCTTTATTACACACGAGTACAAAAATAAAAAATTAGTGGTTGAATTTCCTCGATCGTGATATACAAGGTCGAACGAAAAACAATGACGAAGGGAAAACACTTAATCGGGTACCGATGAATCTAATATATCTTCAAACCATCTCAGTGATGATAACACCCTAAACCTAGAACCCAACTTTTTGATTTCAACATCAACCCAGTCATCATCGAGTACACGGTTCCTAGGTTGATTTATCAAGGACAATCAACCAACATTCTTTTCTGGACGAGTACAATAATGGTGAAGAAAAAAGGAGAGGCGTCGCATTGAGCCTCAGGACTGAACATAACATTCGGAAATCCTAAAGATATGTCCAACATTGGGATGAAGCTGAGAGGGGGCCACATTGAAAGCTTTAAGTACATCCATATTGAACTCATCTAGTGGAAGACGGACGTGGTCCTTTATTACACATATGTACAAAAATAAAAAATCAGTGGCCGAATTCCCTCGATCGTTTTATACAAGGTCGAATGACGAACAACGGCGAAGGGAAAACACTTTATGGTCAAATCTAATATATCTACAATATCTACAAACCATCTCAGATATGATAACGTCCTAAACCTAGAACCCAACTTTTTGATTTCAGCATCAACTCAGTCATCATTGAGAGGGGTAACTTCGTCGACACCCTACCAATTATTATTTATGGTCGATGATGGCTCTACAAACCCGACATCCCTCTCACCCCTAACTGACTCGTGACTGGACCTAGTAGACCCATCACTACTCAGAGAGCCACCAATAGGACTGACTTCATGTTTCTCGAAGCCAGCACGCTTGGACAACATAATAGATCTCCCTAAGATCCCGAATATGAATAAGTGTCAAGGGAGAAAGAAGTCATTTTATTTACCTCATAGAATCACACAAAAAGCTCGAATCGAGAACATGACAGATCGACAACAACAATAGGTGATGATGACGTGAAATGACCCACCACCCTTGTTATTTATAGCATCAGCCAAGTGAAACGTCGTGACTTCCTAACAGTTCAATCAAGAAACAATCAACGCGTCAAGACAAGCAATCTTTCACATCATCGTATGCGAAACAAGGATTTCTAATCAAAATGTTTCCTCAAGTTACACCCCATGCTAGGAGACTGGATGATTTGTATTCCAAGCATCACAACTCTCCACCAATGCAACCTTCCCTGCCTAATTGTCCTAATTCAAAAAGTCCTCATCGAGTATTACGGACCCTCAAATACTTGAGGGACCTATGTACTATCGAGTTAATCAACCAATCGACCACTAGATATCGATTGTTATTAATGTATCATTGTTGTGTTATTTATGGAACTGATTACTGACAACGAACACATAACAAATATCACCAAAACTACAATTAGAAAAATAATAAAGACCTATAGAAACTTGGGCCTCTGATCCACTTATTGAAAAGTCCAATTACAAGCCTATAAACAAAAAGATAATTAGAAAATAATAAAGATCCAAAAACTTGGACTTCTTATCTACTTATTAAAAAGTTCAATTACGAACTTATAAATAAATAAAAATATAATTCTAAAATACAAAATACTATTATTATAATCCTTAAGCATCCCATAATGGTCATAGTATTTAATCACTTGAGGGTCTCACTATTTACAAAATTTCCTCCCAAAATTTAAAATGAATTGAAAATATAAAAATAAAGAATCATCAAATTTAAGATTGAAGTAACTCATAACTAACAAAAGAATACAAAAGAATAAAATGATTAAACAGGTTAACAGGATATATACTAAATGACCGTATTCAACTATCCATTTTAAAACTATAATGAAATTTATATATTTTCTAATAAATTCTTATTACATACAAATAAAATAATATTTTTTATCACTTGATTTCATTATATACTTACAACTTTTACTATTAATTCGACACTTTCATAATAGATACCAGCATAGTCGATCTAAATACTTCGCAAAGGTGGACTGAAACTTTATCTTTATTTTGTAATTACTTTACATATTTAAATTTTAGAAAATAATAATATGTACAAAAGTGTTTGCCGATTCTACATATAAAATTAAAACTAATTTGTATTTCAGAGGATAAATAAGAAAACTATACGTTTTATATCATTTCAAAAGATTATAGTTAAAGATTTTACATATTTTTTTTTATAATATCTCATATTCTTTATTCAATTAATTGAGTTATACTTCCTTAAAGAATAGGGACTCAATAATAATTTTTTTTTTCTTTATTTTCACAAGTTTTAGATCAAGATCTTCTGCCTTTGATTTTCTTTAACTGCGTGAATCTTAATCATTATTTAAACTTAATACTTTTTCTCTGCCGTATGTGGGCCCTCCCTGTTGTAAGGTAGGTTAGTTAAGATCCGTCCTATAATAATGTTTAAAGTCAAGACAAAATCTTTAATAAAAAAATGAAGATTCCCTTTTTTTTTTCTTTTATATTCGAAAACTATATAGACATTTTTTTCACGTGCTAACCCCAAATCACTCTGGAATGCAAAGGAATCTCATAAAATAAACTTTTGAGAGGATTATTATTTTATAAAAGAAAACCTCGAGTTTTAAAAGGATATAAATAGCATTTATTTCGTTTCCGTGTGATCCTTCCACTCTATAGGATTTATTTTTAATGAATAAAGTTAAGAAAAAAAATTTAAAAAAATACATATATCACCTCTATAATTTCAAAAAAAAATCAAGAATTTAAATTTCTTTTAATTCAAATTCTTTTATTTTTCAAATGTTTTTATAAGATAATTTAAATTTAGTTTTAACTTTTTTTCTCGGGTAAAATATTGTAATTATTATTCAATACACAATTTAATTAAAAAGTACATAACATTTAATAGCTCATTCCACGATTCTTTTTGGGAGATGTTTTATAAAAGAAAATCTCGAGTTTTAAAATGATATAAAGAGCACTTATTTCGATTTTGTGTGATCCTTCCACTCTATAAGATTTATTTTTAATGAATAAAGCTAAGAGATAAAAAATAATAAAAAAACATATATCACATCTCTAAAATTTCAGAAAAAATTTCAAGAATTTAAATTGCTTTTAATTCAAATTCTTTTATTTATCAAATGTTTTTATAAGATAATTTAAATTTAGTTTTAACTTTTTATCACGGGTAAAATACACAATTTATTAAAAAGTAAATAACATTTAATAGCTCATTCCACGATTCTTTTGGGTGACGTTAAATTTTTATCAAAGTCTACCTAGATTTCTTTCTGGCTAATATCAATAAGAATTTTTTTTCATGGAACAAAATTATTTTCTTATGTTGATCAAATTATTTAAATTATACTAATCAAGATTACTTGAAAAGTTTTGTTTGGTCAACTATTTTTATCCATTATTGATAAAGAAAATATTGACTAAAACCAAATGTTCAAAGATTAGTTCATTCAATATTAAAAAAAATTGACTATTTCTTTTAAATAAAAGTAACATTAATGAAAAAAAATTATAAAAATAATAATGATAAAAATTAATAAAAAATATGGTTAAAATTTATCAAAAAATAATAATAAGATGTCAATATTAATCAAGTACTGATTGACAAAGACCTACAATAATGAAAAATAATCTAAACAATATTAGTGAAAATTATGGTTAATAAAAAAATTATCTAAAAATATGTGATCTCAAATAGAAATGGATAACTTTTCATATCTTTCAATTAACTAAACATAAATTTCACACTATTATATCATTTTCTAAATTTCTTAATTGTCCAAGCTTAACTTGAACTTTCATAACCTCTCAACCACATATAACAAAATCCTTATGAGATTTATGGTTTACCTCTTTAGCACACTTTTATAACCATCAATACATAAAACATTCTTCACTTTCTTCTTTTTCCTTCAATGATGATACACAACATTTCAAGATGTAAATCATTAATCTAAAAATTACTCTTTAATTTCCTTAGATATCATATCTCTCATAGTTTCTCTCAAGCTTTAAAAACTAAAATAATATACAATGATAAAAGAGAATATGTGATCCTTCTTTATATACTAATGAGCGACTTACAATTTGACTTCTAAATACTAAGTCCAACTCATTCTTAACTTTTCGCTATCTCTATTAACTTATTTTTACTTTTTTATAAAAAAATATTTTATTTTAAACCAAATTAAATTGATCTCTCTGAATTTTACCTTATTTAACCTAATATCTCCCATTTTTTAAAACTTAAAGAAAACACTAATTTTCATAATTTTGTTACAAAGACCTTCCTTATCAAATTAACATTTTCCACAAATGCCATGTCTTCATATATTAACATATATTAAGTGAGCTATACAAATACATTATCTACTCGCGACTTTAAACTTAATTTTGCACATGACTTGAAAAGTTACCCCACACATATTTTTTTCTAAATTTTCTCCATGCTTTCACACAAGAATATCATTTTTAACAAGTCGCTCTTGATTATACACGCTACAAAGTTGCACGTAAGGGTTTGAAGTAGAATACTCAAACTAGACTTAGCACTCAACGTCCATACATTGTTTTGAGAGTGTTTTACGAAAAAAATAAAGTTGGAATAAACTTTAAGATGTGTAGACAAAGTTCTTTCTTTTTGTTGGGAGAATTGGATAGGATATAACTGAAGAGATCTCATAGAATGAGAAATGGGCTCAACATACAAGGGAATGACACTACCTTCAACCCAAACTTAAGGCAATAGGTTTATGGGTCTTCTTTCTTATATATTGCTCAACTTTCTCATTTTTACCCAATGTGGGTCCTATACTCACACTTGAATTCCTAACAATCTCCCCCTCAAGTGAGAGTCCCTCTTGTATCCCAAAACCTTAAGACCTACACTCTCCATTACTATGTACTCACAGTCGGTACCTTATGAGCCGTCGTCATGTCGACGCGAACCTTCGGCTTTGATACCACTTGTTGGAAGAATCCAAGGGAGGCATAACCGGAGAGATCTCATAAGAATGAGAAATGGGCCCAACATACAAGGGAATGACACCACTTTTAATCCAAGACCTTAAGGTAGTAGGTTTACGGGTCTTCTTTTTTATATATTACTCAACTTTCTCATTTTTACCCAATGTGAGACTTAGACTCACATTTAGATTTCTAACACCTTTTTTTTATCTAAGTGATTCATATATTTTTATTTTTCTTTTTTTTTCTTCTTTATAACATCAACATAAAAATTAGTCATTATCTCATTATTTGAGTTTTCTTCTTCTTCACCTATTTCTTCTTCTTTATTCTTTTTCTTTGGTATGTCTAGATGAATCATGGGCTACATTAAATACTTTACCTGAAACATTAAAGCATTTAATGTTGATAATTTTTAAGAAATTTTCTCTTAAAATCAACTGCGTTTATCTTCTTTTATTATTGTATTTTATGCTCTCTTTTTTTTTCAGGTTTTGTGTCATCTTCATACAAAAGATAATAGATGCAATAGAGAGACAAGTGCAACATTTGTCCTTTTCTTTAAGACGAGCCTGTAGCTTTCTGATAGGCTTTGACTTTAGGAGATTTTAAACATTGATGCTTGGTCAAAAAAAATTATTATAGATCTTTCTCAAAAGACATCCCTAACATAGTTAAGAAACATAGTATATTAAAATATAATGATGCATTAAAATGTCAGATCATGGTGAGATGATTAGTTTAATAAATTATAACATTATTAGATGTAACATAATACTAAATAAACAAATACAAAGTTTGTACTAAAACAATCCATATAAACAACTAAAATACATTACACATTAATAAATGTCTGATGGAGAATGAACAAAAACATATCATTCATGACAATTTACACCAAATAATAAAAAAATAAAAAAACATAAAACAATGACAAAATATAATAATCACAAATGATTGATAACTCAAAAAAATTCACCATTTTTACTAAGAAATAAAAAAGAAAAAGTTAAAAGTTCTACTCAAGAACATAAAGATAATTTCTATCACAAAATTCAAGTTTCATTTAGAATGAGATTACCATTAATTATAAAAAGATATTAAGAGTCTATTTATATCATAAACAATGCTTCTTACCTATAGTATCCATAGATTCATCTATTAATGAGACTTACCAATAAACTACCGAATGCCTAATTAAAAAAGTAATATTTATGAACGTCTTTAATCAGAGAAATATATAAACAATCACAAATGACTAATATGAAAAATAAACTCATATTCTAATCTCAAGTCTATTTTCTAGTCCTTAATCTCATAATCCTCTTCATAAAAAATAATTTAATCTCAAATTTAAATTTTTATTATCTACGACCAAATATAGGTATTGAATATATTCAAATGTAAAATAATAAAAATAAAATTGGTCTAATATTAAAATTTAAATCCTACAAGAATAAATATCTTATTATGGAACTATCTGTAAACTTTCTTTCCACATCAAATTCCAATCTATACAAAACATCGAACAATACTAAAATTAAATAATTATTCACAAGTTTCACGGTTAATTAAATCCACTGCAAAATAAGATAAAATGTTCAAAGTTACAAGAAGTAAAAGAGTATTTGAAGTTGGATTTTGTAATTTCCATATATGAACAATACTGATTCATCACTTCTAGCCACTGAATTGGACAAAAATTCCCGTTCTGAAGTCAATTTGCATTTTCTCAATTCCAAATTCAACCAAATCCAAATTGATGAACCCACGGTCATTGTTTTTCACGTGTTTTGCACCAAATAAGCATTGAAATACTAATTTGATTTTCTTTCCATTTATATTAAAACCTTCTATACATCTTTTCACTCTGAAATATGTATATGTATATATTTTATATAAAACTAAATATTTATAAATAATTTGATATTTATCTGATAACAGGTTATTCGATAAATTTAACCAATCTTATTAAAATATATTTTAATATCATATCAATAAAAAATAATTTATTGTATTTGCACCTTGATTTGAAACTACAGAATCACAATACCGCTTGATTTGGACTTGTTTGCTGCTTCTTCATTCAAACTGCAGCTGTGCGTGAGTTGCGTGATCAAACTTGTATCCTTGCAAAGAGACGTGACAGTGAAATTCACCAAACGTATCCAAATATATTATTTATTTAATCTTATTGAATTTTTAATAACAACTAAAGTTTAATTAATGTTAATTTAAAAATAGTTATCCTCCTGATGTAACACTTATAAAAATAAGTTAACTTTGTTTTATAAGTTATGTATGTGTAAAAAAATACGCTGTCTTTTGCAGTAATAGTATAACAATTAGACTACGTCTCAACGCATTTTAGCTAGTTTTTTATTATTATTATTATTATCAGAAAAGCTTATTTGATCTTTACTAGGCTTAAACTATCATTTTAATTGGTTTCTATCTTCTTTTAATCACAGGAAATTTGTTAATGGTTTTATTTTTGAAGAATTTCATGGTGCTTGATACATAAGTTTATTTTATTAACTTGTCACACTAATGTTTTTAAAGGGCCAATTTCTAAATTTTTAAATTTATTGATCTTTATTTCTTGAATCGTCTACTTAAGTTTTATTTTTATTTTTCTCTTTCTACGTAGCTAACATTTTATTATATATTTTTTGTTTTTCTTCTTTTATTCCTAAGTAATATTTTGTTATTTGTTTTAATATAAGATAAAGTTTTCTTATTTATAATGTTTATATTGCATGACATGATTATAATAATAAATAATAAGTTTATTTTAATTATTAGTTCTTCATCTTTTATTTTATACTATTTATTTTAACCATTATATTATCTGCAACATGTATTTTATTATTTTGTCATCATATTTCAAAATATTGATACTGAACTATAACAGCTTGTGCCAATGTATTATTTTTGAAAGTGATAAGTGATTGTGGGCATTTTTAAGGCTGTGTAAGGAAAATCTCATACATAGTTCTATTCGATCTCAAAGTGATGTATAGGTTCATAATTACTTTAAAGTTATATTAAATATAGCCATTAATAATCATTAAAATAATAATAATATTATTTTACACTATACAAAATCGTTTAAGACTGGTCACTAAATTATCATTATCATGTATTTGATTAAGTTTTCATTTGTCTATTATAAAATCAATAAGTCCTATAATTAAGTTTAGTTATCAATATGAATTTCAATTGAAAAATTTTTGATAAGTTTAAGAGTTGGTTAAACTAAGAATGCAGGAGATTCACTCTCACTAATTTGTAAAATGTGTCATTTGTCCTTTTAAATTCTCAACAATGTTTAAATACTTGTAGACTATGAGTTTATCCCATTTGAAAGTAATTAAATAAAAATAAAATAAATTAAATTAAAATCTTTATTAGTTCTCTAAGCCCGTTATATATATATATAATCTGTCTAGTCTTTCTTATGTGATTGTCTTTCAATAATTGAGTCTTTAATATATGGGTCACCTTGTACTGCAAAACTTTTTGGAAAGAGCTTCTTCCTCTACCTCCATCATATTATCCTATACCTCCATACCTTACGAGAAAAGACCAATTTACCCCCCTAAAATAAATTTTAAAACCAAGGTTATCCTCCATCCCCTTCACTCCCAAATCAAACCTCTACACCTTCACATTTCTCTTTCATCATTCTCCTTCATCCTTAAATCTTTGCCCCTATGTTGCACCGTTCTTCCTATATTGTTACCTATTGACCATTCTCCCTTCAAATTATACATTGACACAATGGTTGTTGGTGGTATCGTGATAGGTTGATAGTAATACACAGTTTGAAGATTGAATGTTTCTGCACCTCCACTTGAAATTGAAGCATCCATTAAAGCTAAGGTAAGGTTTGTTTTGTATTTTATTTTGTCTTTTACCATGGCTTCCCACCTCTGAAAACCAAGTGAAAGCTCTTTTAAAGCTTTACAAATTCTTTAGCATCCATTGTCATCACCCTTTAAATCTATTTTATTCTTATTAAGGAGTATTTTAGTCTTTTCCTGAAGGTTAATTTTGGAATTACAAAAAGTATGGAGGTACAGGATGATATTATGGAGGTACATGAAGAAGCTTTCCTTTTTTGATCTTCCTAAGTCTTCCTTTAGTCATGAGCCCACCTAAATCTTGAATTGGATTTTGAACTTCATTTTTGGTTTCATAGACATAGGCTTTCTCATCATGGGTCTTGTGAAGTTGAGCTTGGATGTCCACATCAATGTTTGAGTGCAATGATTATTTGAAATGGTTGTGAAGATTGTGAGCTACAATATAAATGCTTTTTTAGATTTTTGGGTCAAGGACGAAACATTTCTAATATTTCTAATAGTTTGGGTTAGTAGAGTTTTACCTTTATTCATTTTATAAATAAATGGACTTAATTTAGATTCATTAAGAATTTAATTCAAAAAATATTAATTACATTTTAAATTTTAATGTGTTAAATAAGTTCATTTATATAAATTTTAAAAAAATTATTTTCAAAATGACAAGTAATATTTTTTAACTTTTACATATTTAACTAAGCATAATAAATTAATAAAAAATACCTTATAATCAATAATTAAACATTAGATATACTTGAGATTAAACATCGATTAGAAATTATGGAAATGAGTTAGATTTAAACTCACTTTTTAATAATATTTTATATATATATATATATATATATATATATATATATATATATATATATATATATTAGAAAAAACTAAAATATCCTAAATGTTTTTATTATGTGGTTAAACATAATAAGTCAATAGCAATTGAATTTGACAGACGCTAATTAAATCACATATACATGTCTTATCTAACAGATATGAAAACACTATAAGTTCTACTTCATCTGATAAGTTAATTAAAGATCATTCAGATGATAAGTTGCAATAACCACATCAAACAACAATGTTCAAAATCTTAGGATATGAGCTAAAGTTGCAATAACCATCAACTTCTCTGACACAACTATTTTCAACTCCAACTTAGTTGTCTATTATATACTTTTAAACATTGTTTGTTGTAAAATATTTACTACTGAAAAAGAAAATTATTATCAACCATAAGAGAGAGAGTTTGCATGAAGAAGGAAAGAAAAGTTAATCCTACATGTCAAACATTTAATGATTCTCAAAGTAAGAACCCATGTGATGATAATAAAGAGAGCTCAAAACTACTCAAAGTATTGTCAACTATAAGAGAGTTTTGCCTGAAGAAGGAAAGAAAAGTTAATGCTACATGTCAAGCATTTAATGATTCTCAAAGTAAGAACCCATGTGATGATAATAAAGAGAGCTCAAAACTAGTCAAAGTATTGTCAACTATAAGCTCAAAGTATTGTCAACTATAAGAGAGTTCTGCCTGAAGAAGGAAAGAAAAGTTAATGCTACATGTCAAGCATTTAATGATTCTCAAAGTAAGAACCCATGTGATGATGATAATAAAGAAAGCTCAAAACTACTCAACATACATAAAATGAAATGTAACCACTATTTTTCTCAAGCCTATAAGAAGATATGTTTGGAGAGAATAAATAGAAAGTGAGCTATAATTTTGCAAGTGTTAAAATTCTAATGAAATACAATGCACCTTAAAAGCTTTGTAAAGAACATTACTTCTATTCATTTTTCAGTGAATTAGTGAGAGAACCTAAGTTTATACATGTCAAAAACACTATCTTTTCTAAAAAGTTAAGCGTGTGATTTGTTAATCATCCAAACCTTATGTTTATAAAAGCTAGAAATGACTCGTCCAAAGAATATTTAGTCAAGTTAGTGATTTGTTTTGATTAGGTCAGCAATGACTCGTATGTACTTTATAACATAAATATATCTAGTAAAACTTAGTTGGTTAAAAACTATATATATTTTTTATCACCCATTCAACACTTCCCATATCTTAGTATAAGATCATAAACTAAAATCTATTTTAAAATTTGAAGTTATAATTTCACCTCTACTAATTAATCAGATTTTTAATTTGGTGAGTTCAATAAGTTCATTTATATAAATTTTTAAACAATTGTTTTCAAAATAAAATAAATAACAACTTTTTAATTTTATATATTTAACAAAACATAATAAATGAAAATTAAGACTTTATAATCAAGAAGTAAACATCACGTATAATATGTAATTAATTAAAAATTAAAAAATGTCACGCCAATATAATCCTCAGTGTGAGATTCATATGTTGATTCTTTGAGATAGTTAATAAGTCCTGGGTTACCAGGATTAATGTTCTTATATATTTTTGTCACTGAATTACTATGGTTATTATATACTTCAAAAGGTACTAATCAGATTTTGATTTCTGGTGGATTAAACAAGTTAATTTATACACATTTTTAAAAAGTTGTTTTCAAAGTTAAAAAATAATATTTTTTTAATTTTTACATGTTTAAAAATCATATTAAATGAAAACTGAGACTCTATATAAAGAATTAAGTATTACGTATAATATAAAATTAGGTAAAGATTAAAATATCAATTCAATTCACTTCTCAATATCGATGCATTTTAAATGCGTTTGGTTGATTGTTAGAAATGGATGGAAAGATGTGCAATACAACGATCGAGGTTCTTAGGTTTGTCAGAAGTGGTACAACTATCGAGGGTCTTAGTCTGCATGTGTTCCCAAACTAAAATATCTATTTAAATAGCTAGGGTTACAAAAGTTACACCACCCCCATTTTATACATCAATAGATTTAGTTTAAATGTTCCGATTAAAAATATTATTTTCAAACTATTATTTTTAATTTGGCAAGTTAAGGAAGTCGATTTATATAAATTTTTAAACTATTATTTTTAGTGTCTCACTTATATCTTCCATATTGAAAGTTTAAAATATAAATTATAAATTAGTTCATCATAATTAATAAAATCTTTTGTCAAAAAAATATTTGAATAAAATCAGAAAATTATTTTTTAAGAAAATTATAAATTTTATGTTTTTGGAAAGATTTAAAGATATTTATAAAAATGTAAACTAAAGGTATATATATATATATAAATAAAGGTGGAGTTGCTTTTTTATATGTTTTCTTATAAGTTTCTTTTATAATTTTTTTTTTATATTTTAGTTTGATTTGTGACTTTCAAGTCATTCTTATAGAAAAGTAGAGAATAACCAGTAGCTATATAATTCAATTAATTCTTTATTTATTGTATATTATTAGATGTAATCACCACCAAATGACATAAAAGGATGAAGTGAATGAATTAACACAAGTTAAAGAAATCATTATAAATTTAGAAAACTGTGTAAATATATAAATGAAAATTTTAGACCATTTAGAATATTCTACTTTATATTTTATATTTTTCACTTTTAGGATATTGGTTTTGATAGTCAAAAGTCATATATTATATTTCAAAATTTATTAAAATAATGATTATTAAAATTATGATAATTTAAATTGATATTATTTATAAATTTAAAATTATTATTTTGTATAATGCATTGAATGATAGGTATTGGACATTACGAGTAAGTCCTCTATTTTATACTTTGTGATAACAAGAATTATAATAATTTGTAGCAGTGTCACGTGCAATATAATGATAGTAATAAGTGATACTGTATATAACAAAAATCATAATTTTAAACATGATTTTTGTAAAAATATAATTAAAATATATTTTAAATTACATAGAATATTATATATTTTTATTAAATTATCAAAACAAAAATAAATTAAAAAACATAAGAGAACCTATCAAAATAAAAATAGTACAATGAAACA
>Ga0099824_1001672_pt1 | contig 31626 bp, 17 predicted proteins | sample SiratrowhiteBW_FD_76837 | JGI IMG/M metagenome (GOLD analysis project Ga0099824, IMG submission 76837) | Root nodule microbial communities of legume samples collected from California, USA - Siratro white BW | ecosystem: Host-associated > Plants > Roots > Nodule | place: USA: California... | reverse complement strand
TTGGTCTTTTGAAATTTGGAAAAAAAAAAATTTTTTTTTTTGTATTATTTTTTAAAAAAAAAATTTTTTTTTTTGTTTTTAGATTAAAAAAAGATTGTGTTTTTTTTTGTTTTTTTTTTTTTTTTTTTTTAGAATTTCATCTGCAAAAATAGGCCTTCAGTGGCCTGAATTTGATATACTTTTATTTATTTTATTTTTTTGTGGAGTACTTCATCAGATATCCTTTCCTGCCGTCTGTAATGATTTGTTGTGTTGAAATTTAACAAGCTTAATTCTAATTGTGAAGGTATGGTTAAAAAGGAAAAGGCAACTGAATTTGTCTTTTTTTTTTGTGTACAACTGAATTTGTGTTTTATATTTTGAGATAAAGTTATCTCTGCATTCTTAAACTTTGTTTTTAGGCTGTTTATTTGTCTTGTTTGCTTCTCTTATATTGTAAAATTCATAATATCCTGAAGTGTCTAATGGACATTTTTTTTCTTTAAAATATCCTCTTTTTGTCTAATTATTTTTTGTCATTAGAAATTTATGCAATTCTTTTTGTTCAATAGGTCAATTGTTCTTGAACTTATGATCATTCTTCAACTTTTACTTTTCCCCCCAAAGTCCAAAACCCTGTTTCATTAGCATTTAAGTTGTACCCAAAAGACCTGACACCTGCACAATCTCTAGAACATGCACAACAGGTTAAGTACAATTGAATACATAATTTATAAATGCTATTTTTATTCTTGCAGGTTAATGATGCCGTTCTTGTTGGTGACAGTACACTTGTTTCTTGTTCTTCAGATACTACGGTCAAGGTTTGTTGGTGGCTAGCTTTATTTGTTCCAATCAATCCTTGCTCTTCTGAAATGGTACCAGTACTTTCATAATTATTTGCAACTTTTTTTTTGTGTTAGACGTGGAATGCCTTGTCACTCGGAACTTGTACTAGGACGCTTCGACAACACTCTGACTATGTTACTTGCCTCGCATCGGCAGGAAGAAATGTAACGTACTTCAGACATTTTATGCTTCTTATTTATTGCATCAAGAAAAAGTTAAATTGTTGTTTCTATATGTTGTGCATCGAATCAGATAGATAATTTGGTTAAATTATCAATGTCAAATCCATTTTTTGATTGTTTAATAGTGTCATGCATTTTAGAGCAATATTGTTGCCTCTGGTGGCCTTGGTGGGGAGGTTTTTATATGGGATATAGAGGCTGCCACCACTCCAGTCTCTAAGAGCAATGACACTACAGTTGACGAATCTTCAAATGGTATCAATGGTTCTGGCAACTTACTACCATTGACAAGCTTGCGTACTGTTAGCTCAAGCACCAATATATCCATGAGCACTAATCAAAGTCAGGGATACATTCCAATTGCTGCCAAAGGCCATAAAGATTCTGTTTATGCATTGGCTACAAATGAAAGTGGAACAATTCTTGTGTCTGGTGGCACTGAAAAGGTACACTATGGCATATGCTCTGATTTGTTGAGGCTTCTTTACCTCTGAAACAAAAGAGGTGGTTTTTTGCGCTTATTAGAGATGGATGTATAGATTATATAGAGCACTTTAGTAGCTTGAATTTTGTGGCATGTTTCTTATACCATGGTTTATTCTTCTTCCACTTTTTTGGGATTCTCTAGGTTGTGCGTGTCTGGGACGCGAGAACAGGATCGAAGACTCTAAAGCTAAGAGGGCATACTGATAACATCAGGGCTCTGCTTCTGGATCCTACTGGCAGGTTTGTAGAGTGGATATCTAGTTTTAGTTGCTATTTTCCAGTTTACAATATTTTAAAGTTGGTAACTTGCTCTTCCTCCTTTTTATTTTTAATTTCTTTATTATCGTAAAATTGTGTCTCTCTCTTCACATTGATCTTTCTCATTTGATATTTCTATGTTTTCCCACAACTCGTAGATACCAATGCACATCAATAACCTAATTCCTTAATTGGCTATGTTAGAGTAGACTTATTTAATTGTCAATCATACAGTGAGAAGTATTGTTTTTTTTTTTCTCACTGTATACAGCAATGTATCTCTTTACTGGATAAATTTGTTAAATTCAAATTAAGTAATATGTTTCTTCAACAACTCAGCTGTGATGTTTTTAATGTTCATTATTGCAGATATTGTTTATCTGGATCCTCAGACTCTATGATAAGGTAATGGTCGCATATGGAGTAGTTCCAAGCATTTCAATTCGTTTTGTTTTGTGGTTGACTAATAATTTGTCCATCTTTCGTCACAGGCTTTGGGATATAGGTCAGCAGAGATGCGTGCATTCTTATGCAGTTCATACAGATTCTGTTTGGGCACTTGCCAGCACCCCAACGTTTAGTCATGTTTATAGTGGAGGGAGAGACTTTTCAGTGAGTGAAACCTTCAACTAAAATTAACATCAAACTATTTTTTTATTGTTACATCTTGCATATTTGTGACATGACATCTCCTTTTCCTGTTTAACTCATGAACCCCATTGTCTAATCTCGTATTCTTTTATACCCTAAGTTATACTTGACAGATTTGCAAACTAGAGAGAGTAGTTTGCTTTGCACAGGCGAGCACCCTATTCTTCAATTGGCTTTGCATGATGATAGCATATGGGTTGCGTCAACAGACTCTTCAGTTCACAGATGGCCCACTGAAGGAAGCAACCCTGAAAAGATTTTCCAGAGAGGCAATTCTTTTTTAGCAGGAAACTTGTCTTTTTCAAGAGCAAGAGTGTCATTGGAAGGATCTACCCCTGTATGTTACATTTATTTCAGAAATAAAAATTACTATATTAATTTTCTCTGTTTATCTTCCGTTTTGTTGCTCTTGGTTCACATAATACCGTTGTATGTGTACATATATAGATGAAGCATGTTAACTTACAAATCCAATATTAGTACTTCCTGTTGGTGAATATGTCGGATTTTGTCTGCTAAACTAGTTTTTGTTGAAAATAATTTTCTTTTGGTTTCTCTTTCTATCAGAACTAATAATTATCCCTTTATTGTCAAAATTACTGATCTAATAGGTTCCTGTATACAAAGAACCTACCTTAACTATCCTAGGTACACCTGCAATAGTACAGCATGAAGTTTTGAATAATAAGAGGCACGTGTTGACAAAGGTAACCATGATGTTTTCTGGTAATTTTATTATGCCTAGCTTATTGACATCACCTTTCTCTGTTATTTTCTTAGCTGATGAATAACTTTTGGTATAGGATGCATCTGGTTCAGTGAAACTTTGGGAGATTACCAAAGGCGTTGTGATTGAAGATTACGGAAAGGTGACAACTGGTTGCATTTTCATTTGTAACTTGTATCACATTCTTGTTTGCCAGGGAAGAAGATAGTCTGTAATGAATGGATGATATTTACAAAGTTTCAACTAATAGCTTTTGCTTTACTTGTGAACTATCTAGGTTTCATTTGAGGAGAAAAAAGAAGAGTTATTTGAGATGGTATGATTACTAATTCACATCATAAATTTCTTTTTCAATAATTATATTTTCTTTTCTTGGCAAGATATCATGATTTCCGGTACTTTATTTGCTCAAGCCAGCTTTTAATTTTTTCCAAATGCTGCTTTAGGTTAGCATTCCTGCATGGTTTACAGTGGATACCAGGCTTGGAAGCTTGTCAGTTCATTTGGACACACCCCAGTGTTTTTCTGCAGAGATGTATTCGGCAGATCTTAACATTGTAGGCAAGCCTGAAGATGATAAGGTAATGGCATCATTGTCATAAAAATGTACTTTCCCTTGTCTTAAATTTATAATTATATTAATTTTGCTCCTAGTTTTTGGTATGCGCTAAAGGTCAACTCTTTATTTGCTTGTTATTGTTGGTTATAATTGATGTGAAACTGTATAATTGTCAACCACCTAATCTTCATGGGATCCATTCCAGTCAGTGGCACATAGTCATCATACCATGCCTAGTCCATAATCTTGCTCAATATGGAATGATTCATATATTGGTTCATATTATAATGGTCATGGTGGAAGCATTTAAGTTTTTTATACATCTGTTGAACAATATTGGCTTAGTTCTATTATGAAGCTTTATAGTTTTAAAAAATATGTGATTCATGCACACGACAGCATAATGATAATGTTTTCATCAGTTTGTTGTCATGTGTGAACAATATAAATCGTTGCTTGTTATTCTGCAGGTTAATTTGGCTAGAGAAACCCTTAAAGGACTCCTGGCTCATTGGTTGAGGAAAAGAAAGCAGAGAACGGGATCTCCAGCTCCAGCTAACGGGGAGTTATTATCTGGAAAAGATATTTCTTCTAGAAGTCTTACCCATTCAAGAATTGAGGTTGATGGTAGTTCTGAGAATGATACTATGGTTTATCCTCCATTTGAATTCTCAGTTACTTCCCCTCCTTCCATTATTACTGAGGGCTCTCATGGACCTTGGAGGAAAAAAATTACTGATTTAGATGGAACTAAGGATGAGAAAGACTTCCCCTGGTGGTGCCTTGATTGCGTCTTGAATAATCGCTTACCTCCCAGAGAAAACACTAAGTAATTTTGCTGCCCTATTTATTTTTTTCCTTCCATATTAATAGTCGCATTAAAATATGTGGTTGTAGTTGAGAGCAATTAGTCGTGCTTTTGACAATTTGTATATTTTGTTCATTTAGCATAATTGCCTAAGTCTGAGGATTATATCTATTTAATCACATCCAAAAATATGGTGGTACTTAACATGGCTTTTGTAACATGACATCAATTCATGTATGGTTAAAATAATTAAATTCTTTTTCTTATATATATATATATATATATATATATATATATATATATATATATATATATATATATAGAGAGAGAGAGAGAGAGAGAGAGAGAGAGAGAGAGAGAGAGATAGATGGAACATCGTCTTTGAATTTGATTGTCTGAGCATGATGACATCTCAGCCTAGTTATATAATGCTCTCTTTGATATTGTGTTCTTTTGTGATAATCACTGCAGATGCAGTTTCTATTTGCAACCATGTGAAGGCTCTTCAGTCCAGATTGTCACCCAAGGGAAGCTAAGTGCCCCACGTATACTAAGAATTCACAAGGTAAGTTTTTATATTAATTGGCAATTGGTACTGATAATTGCCTTATTGATATTTGCATGTGTTGTTAATTTGACCATTATCATACTTTCCGAAAGTGTTATTCTTTTTGAATTTAGTTTAGTTTTTGTTTATTCATGTGTGTGGATTCTGTAAGCATATCCCCTAGATGATACATCTTTTATGATGAACTTAATGTTCTCTTCTTTCGGTTGGTTTAGGTTATTAATTATGTAATTGAGAAGATGGTGCTTGACAAACCTTTGGATAGCTTAAGTGCTGATGGTAGTTTTGCCCCCGGGCTTACTGGTTCACAGTCACAGCATCAAACAGTTGGAGATGGATCCTTTCGATCTGGATTTAAGCCTTGGCAAAAGCTTAGACCTTCTATTGAAATATTGTGCAACAACCAGGCAAGTATATGTTGCTTACTTGTCTTATACACAATCTTATGACACTGTATGAATATAGCATGGTTTTTTAGATACCGATATTGAGCAAGTTCATGAATTCATACTTTAGTTTTCTGTGGTTAGCTTACTTTCCAATTGCTTTTGTGTCTTCTAGAAACTATTTGCTAACATGATTGCCATCTTAGTTTTTCAGTCTTGGTGTTTTTGGAAGTCATTCAAGAAATGCTCTTTTTGGTCTCTTGTTACTAAAACAAAGATTTGAAAATTCACTTTTTAATTTTTTTTGCCCAGAATATATTTTAGTTCCTAAAATTGGGATCAAACTTTATTTTAGTACACCAAATTTAAAAGTTATTTTTTTAGTCTCTCAAATGTAAAATTGATAATTTAAGTCCGTCAAATTTAAAAATAATTTTTCGTGCTTCAAATTTTAAAGTATGTTTTTAGTCCTCAAAATTTGAAAGTGGTTTTTTAATTTTAAGTCCCTTAATGTAAAAATTGACAATTTACGTCCCTCAAATTTTAAAATAATTTTTCTCGTCTAGGATAATTCATTTTTATTTTCAAAGTTCATTGACAATTTGTTGATGTAACTAACACATTTAGTTTAAGAAAGACATTTTCATCCTGTTTGAAATGTCCTTTTTACTTCTCCTTTTTTCATTCTTGCCCCCTCCTTGTAATAGAGGTCTGAATGATTGCTACTACAACCACAACAATATAGTTCATTCTTATCTTCTATATTCTTTGTTTTATGTCACATTGTCGTGAATGAAGTTTCCTTTTCTAGCTCCCTCCTTGTAATAGTGTTATGAATGATTGCTACTACAACCACAACAACATAGTTCATTCTTATCTTCTGTAGTCTTTGCTTTTTTCACATTGTCAAGTTTTGACTTAAGTTTTTCTTTGAGATTAAGTATACTGGTTGTGACTAGAATGTGTATGAATACAATGTTTCCTTTTGGTTCACTAGATTTTGTGGGTTTAAAATCCTGAACAAATTGATGTTAAAATGTTATTTGATAATTTAAATTTGGAAGTTGAAAATTGTTATAAATCGTATCTCAAAAATTGTTAGAAAACTTAGTGTTAATTTAAACCTATTCATACAATACAAAAGGGTTGACATCAATGTTATGGGATTTTTTTTTAAGATTTCCATCCTTTAATTTTTTCTGTAAAGTATTCAGTTTTGAATTAGAGACGTTATTCAAAATGATGAATCAATGTATAATTGGCCTTCCAATGTGGGATCAATTCCCACTACCTGCTTATGGTGTCCTTTTATTCTATTTAATTAATTTTTCATCTTGAATGAACCTAGAATTATTAATGAAGTTGTCAATTATACATTTTCATTTCTTAATTTAGTATGTAGATCTTTTAACAACTCTACAATGAGTTATTTCCAAATTAGAGGACTGAAAAATAATGTTTAAATTTAAGGGGACTAAAAATCATTTTAAATTTGGGCAACTAAAAAATATTTTTAATTTTTGAGATTTAAGAAATCAATTTTTAATTTGAGACAAAAATTACTTTTAAATTTGGGGGAGCTAAAATTTGGCCTAAATTTAGAGCGATTAAAAAGATATTTTAGCCAAAAATTTTAAAAAGTGAATTTTCATATAATTATTTAAGGTCACATGTTATTGTTGACATGGATGTTAGCCACATTAGCAATGAGTGTAACATCTTTAGTACTTAGGGATCAAAATAACGTTTTCTTTAATTCATGGACTAAAAAAGGATAATTTTTAATTTGGAGGACTAAAGGAAAGAGTGACCCAAATTTGAAGAACTAAAAACATATTTAAGCCTGTTAGAATTATGTAGTGTGGATGTTGGTTTGTAATTTGCAGTTACAAAGTTACTACTTTGACTGACTTCTGGAGTCCATGTAGGATGAGTTGACAGAATATTAGGGGCAATATGGTTTAAATATTCTTGATTTGATTATCCAAAAAGTCAGTGCTATGTTTCTTATAACTGGGATTTCTTTTAGCAGTGGCATTATTCATCGTGTTAGATTTTATTTTCACTGGATATCACAAGATGAACTGATAATAAGATTTGAAAAGACTGTCTTCTTAAATTCTTAACCTACTGGTAAGCCCTTAATTATAAAGCTCAAATTCAGATGTTATACACTCCTAATTGAGCCTTTTTACTATTGTATTGAAGTCTTAAAATAGACTGCAGTACTTGTATTTGATCTTTAGTCTTAACTGTTCTTGTGTGTGTCACCACCTTTGTGTTCAATTGTATTAAACCTATTACGCCTTTTACTGGTTGGAGACGATGATAATATTTTTTTAAATATCATTTGGCCTAAAGATTGAATGTTGTTTTTATTTGATTCACATTTTTGACTTTGCTTTGCATGATACTGTTTTTCATTTAAGTAATCTGCTTTTAGCCATCTTTTTGGTTTATTTTCAGGTACTGTCTCCTGAAATGAGCTTAGCCACAGTGCGAGCTTACATATGGAAGAAATCAGATGACTTGGTTCTAAATTACAGACTAGTTCAAAGCAGGTGACTACAAATTTCAAAGGCATCAGAGGTGGGTAATTGAGCCTTTCTTGTCTTTTCTGAGCTACAATAGAATATTTAATGCTTTTATGAATTTTCATTCCTGTATTTATCATATTTTGTAAATGTAACAGAATGGAAAGTGGAAATAGTTATTTTAGGATAATATTTCTTGACTGGTGTGAATGTCGATAAAAGTGACATTGGGTGATACAGCCTAATCTTTATCAATAATTTATTTTCTTTTAGAAAGTGAGCTTAACCTATTATTGTCTAAATGGTCATTATTTATTTTGATGCATTGCGGAATCCATTTCTTCTGCTTTCTTACCTTTATCCCTGGAAGAAAAATAATTAGAAGGAAAAATAACTTTTTTTATCATTTTTATTCTGAACTTTGTTGTTCAAATACAAGCATCCCCTAGTGGGATAATGTTTGTTGTTGTTCCATATTGAATTTACCCCCTTTCTGACATGCTTCATTCTTAGTGCGAAAAATTATATATTTGATGAGGAGTGCTAGTATTATACTCTCTTTAGCACTTTTTCTAACACATCTCATTGGTATAACATTTACTGTAAACTATAAAATGAGAAATGAAACCTACTAAAATTTGTAATTTTTAATAAATTTCAGTCACTAGTAAAAGGCATGTTTGAAATATAGTAAAAGGAATGATTTTTTAATAAATTTGTATTGCTGGTTTTTTTTCTATATTTTATTTATGCTGTCTGAGCAACGATTGCAGACTTCACTATGAATTGTGATTGATACTTGCAGGTTTTCTTGTGATTATGTAAAATGCTTCTGAGCACCGATTCTTCTGGGGTTGCCTGCATTGATCTGTAGTATTATAGGCATTTGTAAATTCTTAGTGGTCATTATCACCAAATTTAGTGACATCCTCCAAACCTGCTTGGATAGTTTATTCTTTATTGGAGAGCTGTTGCGGTAAATTTTGAACTATATATTGCTGGTAAATTTTGAACTATATATTGCTGGCGTGCATACTTCTGCTGGACATGGCGGTGATTCTGCATCTGGCGTAATGAAGGTTTTTAATTGACTCTGTTGAGGATTAGTGGGAATCATACTGCTAAAGTGGGGTGTTTTTTTCAGGAATCAGGCAGTTGATATAGAGATGACAACGAAAACATTGTAAATTTGTATTGTGCGTAATCTGGCCATAATTATGTTGTCCAGGTGCATATTTACATCATAAAATTTTGTTAATTCTAATAATATTTCCATTTGTTCAAATTAGTCATTTGATAGCCAGTGCTAGTTCTCAGCTAACATTATATTTGGGTCTTGTGTTCTTTCTCTGCATTAGTGTATGAATATTTGAGTGTATTGAATTTGCAATTCTGAAGGCAAAACATTAGTTGAAACTGTGATGGTACTAATTGTAGTTATGAAATTATTTGCATAGAGGTTTATATTTCGAAATTATTCTCAAAATGTTGTAACTGTTAATCATACCTTGTTATGCTTTTATTTTATTTATTTTTGTTGAGCCAGTTGATGTGAATATGAAAACTGAATATGTACATAAGGGTGGTAATTTTGCGAGGATGCGATGTTTGTTGTTATCTGTTAGTGCTTGCTGTATTATAATTATAATTCATTTTAGTGCAATTTATAGTGAGAGTTCTCTTGTTCAGCTAAATTTGCATCACACAAATTTCTTTCAATTCGGTGACAGAGCACTCTTTTTTCATTAAGAGAATGTTTTTTGTTAATATAATGTTGTTATTTAAAAAAGTATGTTTATATATAAAATTATTTACATATACAATTATTTATATATAAAATTATCAAATAAAGGTTTGTCATTTTTAGAGGTTTTTCCAAGCAGATATTGAAACGGGTTTTTATCTTTTAATTTATTTACAGTTGTTAAAAAAGTAATAAACAAACACATGTTAATGCTATAATCACTGCCAAAACAAGGGCTATTTGTCACAAGATAAATTTAAGGGATTTGGACGAGTGCGTTTCAAATTAACATAAAACTTTTATTTAAAATAAATTAATCAAAATTAAAAAATAAGTTAGACTTCTGGATTTGGTTAAGACACAGTATTGACTAATAAGGATGTGAATGAGTTGAAATTTTATTGTTTGATTATGAACTTTTTCATAAGTTTCCTCATAAATTAAAAGCAATAATTTAGAGAAAAAATACAATTTTTTTTATAAATTAACTTATTTGTAAATTAATTTTATAGACTATTTATGAAAAAAATTATTCAAATATGTCCAAAATTAATTACTTCAAAATATCATGTCCATTTAAAAGGTCCAACTATTCCACGTCTATTAAACTAAAACGTGTAAGTTTAGGCAACATGAAAGTGTTTTGGACGTATACTGCCTTCAGTATTCAGTTTCAACTACAAACTTCCTGTTTTCCTTTGACTTAACTTTTCTGTAAGGGTTCTTAATTGCCGCCTACAAGCAAAACACCTTTAGTGCAAGTTTCTCCAAGAGTTGACTTTTCTACAATCAAAGTTCTTTCAAGGCAAAATACTAAAAAACAGACATTCATAAAAGGGTGGATATTCTTATTCTTTTCATTTCTAAAAGATAAAAAAATCATTGCAACAATCTTCACCTTTTAAAATGATTACTAGTGTGAAACTGTTGTTCTAAATTAACCAGATTTGAAAATATTTTACTTAATTATTGAATATTGTTGAATTATTAGATTGTCTAAAGTGATTTTAGACCATCTAATCATTTAATAAATCTTTAATGATGACAAAATTCTAAATATACATTTATATTTAATTATTTATATATATTATACAGTTAATATTATTAGTAAAATAATAAATGTTTTATTAGAAGATATTTTTTTATTAATTACTTTTATATTATTGATTTAATTTAAATTGTAATTAAAAAATAAATCAATTTTAATAAAAATCTATAAAAATATATTTTCATTAAACTGTGCTCACATCTATATATTTAAATTCAAATTTTTTAGGCACGTTAGGAATTGATTTGTATATTTTCTTATTAATTTTAAAAGATCTTAAATATAATTTTATAACAGAAATCTTCTTTTAAATCAACTAGTTTTAATTTCCCTTAATATGATTGAAAGTTGGATAATTGGAATTGAAAATATAAAGTGCTTAAAAAATTTACTAAGGATCAGGGCAGATGATAGGATAGAAAGACGTAATTAATTATAATAATAATTATTTCATTAATGGTATAAATTAATTATGTGGATAAAAGTTTCCTCAAAAATGAAGATTGATGTTTTAACTTGAATTTGATTACTATCTTTATTTATTCTCTCATTCAAAATTTAAATTAATGTGATATGTAGTTAATTAAAGATTAAAATCAGAGATTTAAAAATTGAATAGTTGTCTTCAACCATTAATCTTTTATTATACAGTGAGTTTTCAAAATTTGATAAAATGCATGAATTTTTACTAAATAACATTGCCGATTTATTTTGCTCATTTGCTATAAAAGAAAAATATTTTATTCATTATTATACAATTGCATTAATAATTGCAATAAATTATTACTGTAGTTATGTAACAACAGATGAAATATTTTCCTTATACAAAATATTCTTTCCATAAAGAAATATATGTATTTTGTCAAATTTTAAAAACATACTGTATAATAAAAGATTAATGGTTGAATGCTACTATTTAATTTTTAAATCTCTGGTTTTAATTTTTAATTAATTATTTTGGATTGTGTAACATCATAGTATAATTTTTGTCTGTGTGAAGTAACTTGTGAGTGTCTGTATAGTTTGAGAGTTACAAATTTAATTAATATTTTTTATAATATCAATATGTATGTCTTTCTCTTTTAAAAACAGCATTTCTTTTAATATTGAGTGGTCTTAATATTTTAAAAAATATATTTTTTTTAACATACAGATAAACATTTTATTTAATTACTGAATACAGTAACTATTTGCTAACTAATAAATAGTTTTACAGAAAAAAAAAATCCGTCACCTTTTTCGTCATATTATTATTATTATTTATTTTTTTGGGTCCTAGAGATTTACTTTATCCTACTTTTGGAGACAATAAAATCCCACGTTGCTCATTGGCATTCGCTGGAACAATAATCGTTGTTATCTTCATGTCTGGCACAGTTTCTTACAACACCCCACTCTCAAGGCATTTCCATTTTCATGCCATGTCGCGTGTGTAACCACGCGCTCCGCTCCTTTCGTGTGTGTTGCTGCAATTTCGCTTCGTTAACCCTTTTTCAGCATTTTCCGCTCATCAAACACCAAACATGTGACCCTCGTACACTTGCACTACAGACAACACACGACTTCTTTGCTTTGTTTTTTTGCTACTATAAACTCCCAGAAACATGCATAAAAGGGCCGCGTAGAAGTGTAAAAAGTTGGCACCTTTTCTTTTTTCTGGGTCGATATTTCTTCCTGTGCATTGGAAACTGTGATGATAACAGTAACCACAAAAAAAGTGAACATTAGTTGAGTTGGGTGAGTCCAGTTCAATCACTGTGAATTGTGATGGCTTCGGTTGGGGCTTTTCTGGGGTCGCCCATTGGTGCTGTAAGGTGCGTTACGAGGCACCGGTTTGGAGTTCGGGCTCAGGGTTTGGAGGGTGGAGGCTCGACGGTGTTGTCGTCGGAGACTGTGAATGGATCTTCGTCGGTGGCGGTGGGGACGCAGAAGAATCATAATGGTGGCTTGTTGGTTAAGGAGGAAGCGAAGGTGCGGTTGTTGGGAGTTCAGGAGAAGAAGGGTGAAGCTGAAGAAGGTTTGGCAGCGCTTTGGGATGATGGGTATGGGAGAAGGAGTGTGGAGGATTACTTTGCTGCAGCTAAGGAGATTTGCAGATCAGATGGAGGCCCACCTCGGTGGTTTTGCCCAGTTGAATGTGGGCCCCCTTTCAAGGATTCTCCTACTCTTCTGTTTTTGCCTGGTACAAAGTTACACTTCTGAACTCCATGCATTCACTGTGTGTGATATGTTTGTATGATGCTTCTAGCTTAGAAACATTCTGTGACACGTTCATTCTTCACACTTTAGTGACAGCTTCTAACACATTCATTCTGACACACTTTTTCTGCTAATTATTTATTGGAGATAACAATAAAATAAATTTGTGGGCGAGTTCTTTGTTTAATGAAACCTTGGTCGTGATTTTGTAATTTAAGAATAAAAAATTTACTAATGGGGGAGATTGTTAGTGTTGGATGGGTTTCTTTTCATGCTTTTAAAAGACTGGATTGCATGGTTTTCTTTGATTTTGGGCTATATTCAACTTTACGGTTGTGGTTGATTGTTTTCAATCTTAGAAACTTGGATTAGTAAGACAATTGGGTTGGAAGTTCGGTCCTCAGAAATCAGAGTGTGTAGATTTTTTGTGACAGAGTGGTACTAGTTGCTACTTTGAAACCCCAAATTGAAATTGTGTATTAACTCTTAATGTTGTTATATTGAATGTTGAAATTGAAAATGCAGTGTTGAAATTTCTCTAGTTTAACTCGTGCAGGGATGGATGGCACGGGATTAGGTCTCACTTTGCACCATCAAGCTCTTGGGAAGTATGTTGTTTTTTGTATTTTAATAGTTAGTTAAAAACTACAAATTGCGTTTGTTTAGCACAAGTTAAGCATGCTGGATTAGTTTCAGTATTTTAAAATTGTATGCCTGAGATATTACTCAGTTTTGCAATGGTCTGCTTTTATTTTTGGCGTGGAGTTCTTTGTTGAAGGTTGATGAAATATTAAGCTTCTTGATGGATATGCTTGTTATATTGTTTAGAACAATTATTCTATGTTGGTTCATGTAATTTTATTTTGCTTTCTCTTTTCATCTTTACTTTCTACAATGCAGGGTTTTTGAAGTTCGTTGCTTGCATATCCCAGTTCATGATCGAACACCATTTGAAGGTCTTTGCTTTTTAACGTATGCTTTTGTCAACTTTTGAAAGTTCTTTGTTGCTTTTGATGATGAGAGTGCTTAATTTGAGTTGTTAATTTTTATTGAAGCACGTGGAACTTCTCAATTTCAATTTGTTTAATGCTCTTGAAACATACTTGTACATTGGCATAGTTCATGTGCCCAATTGAACATTTATAAGTGGGATAGTCGTAAATTTGAAGCATAAAATCAATTAAGCGTGTTGATGCTTCAAATCTTGAACTAAAATGAAGTAGATTGTTAAAATAGATCTTATGAGAAACATTATGGGAATTATGAATTGGGTGACTGAGTGAATCTTCCTTTGGGCACTCTGATAATCAGAATCCAACCCTAGATTGGAGGGATTCCTCCTCCTCCCACTTTCCCTTCCAGAAACCCTTTCTGTGATCTAGAACAGATTGAACTGTGAAATTCTTGGTGACTTTGTACTCGCTTGGGATTGTCTTCTAGTATCTGCTGCTATCAGTTTACTTTGAAGTAAAACCAATATTGATTAATCAATGGCTAACTAATCATCAGGAATCTTGCTTATCTGCTAGTAATCTTAGAAAGAAATACAAGGAAAACTAATCAACCATTCACATTGTCTTCTTATCCTTTTGTTTGAAATTTCAAACTAAAAAGTGTCTTTCCCTAAGAATCATGCAAACCTAAACATGCTCTTGATTGTAAAATTTTATAAATGAATAAATTCAAACTTGCTAGCGAAGCCATTATGTATACTTAATCTGTGAGTTTTCCTTTTTTATTTTCAAATTTTTGAAGGGCTGGTGAAACTTGTTGGAGAAGCTGTTAAGCTCGAACATGCTTTGTTTCCAAATAAACCAATCTATCTGGTAGGTGATTCGTTTGGTGGAAGTTTAGCACTTGCTGTTGCTGCTCACAATCCAACAGTTGACCTGGTACTGATATTATCCAATCCAGGTGATTCTATCAATAGTGTATTCCTTTTGTCAAATTTGTTAATGTATTTAGTTGGTGATGTCTTGTCAATTTCAACTTAAATCTGACAATATACCTTTTTCAATCACAGCTACATCCTTTGGCCAATCTCAGTTGCAACCTTTGTTTCCTATGTTGGAGGCTTTACCTAATGAACTGCATGTTGCTGTTCCCTTTGTTCTTAGTTTTATTATGGGTAAATAATCTTTTTCTTAAGATTCTAGCTGTTACATATGCATATTCATGGAGATATAATTCATTTGGAAATTCTATGGAGAATAATCCAATTCTTACTTTTCTATGTCAAGTGAATTATGCCTAAGAAATAATTACATCTATTCCAAATGAATTTATTTATAAAACATGAGGGACTGAATTGTATTCAATAACTAAAGATGTCAGAGTACATGTGGTGACACACACACACACACTAGTGTAGCACAATGCTAGGAGGATAACAACCAAATAGGGAACATACGGGCCTAATCTCTAAGTTCTGGTTCAACAGAATGAGGTCTCAAGAAGATATGTTGATATCAGTAACATAACAAACTTGCTGTTCTTTATATTATCTCATTAATTCATATACGCTGTTATATTTAATGACATCAGGCGATCCAGTGAAGATGGCATCCGTCAATATCGGAAATAGGCTTCCTCCTGTCAAAAAAATTGAACAGTTGTCGTACAACCTTACTGCGTTACTGCCATGTCTTCCTGTAAGAAGCTTTTAATATTCTGTCCTTGGTCTTTCTCTCTATATTTCTTAATGTTTAGGGCTATATTGCATCTAAGTTTAGGTAATTGATAATAATTACAAGCTTTTGGGATGGATTTAGCTCCTAACCTTTTGTAACACACTAGCATGTACACAATTATGAAGTTTTTCCTTTCAACTTGTTGCTAATCCTTATGACTGTTTAATTAGCCCTCTTATTTTCTAGATTGTAATAGTATTTGCCTTTTTCCTCTATCCTTTTCTGTTGTTCTATTTTCTAGACAAAATCTCACGAAGTTCATATAATATGGGATTATGCTGAGTTGCATCTGTATTTGACTGTATTATGTATTGTCAGGAGCTGGCTAATGTTATACCAAGGGATACTCTTCTTTGGAAGCTGAAAATTCTGAAATCAGCCGCTGCATATGCTAATTCTCGTCTTCATGCTGTTAAAGCTGAAGTACTTGTGCTTGCTAGGTTTTTACTCTCTTTAAAATTGACACCTCACATTATAATACTGCGTGCATGGTTTTGTTTTTTGATCATTCTAATTGCCTGACAAAGCTAAATTTGTACTTGCAATGCAATGTTATGACTTTGTTTCATTATGTAACCAACCCAACCAAATAGGAAGAGGTTATGCGGCTACTGTAATATAGTATAAGAATTCTGCTACAATAACCTATAGAACTATATAACCTAGATATAAATCTGGTAGTAGATCACTAATGTGTATATGGTATAATGTGACTACAAAATAACTTTTAATCTTGACCGTCCTTGTATGGTAGTATGGTTCAAATTTATAGTTCTCACATTCTTATAGGTCAATGATGTGTTAGATCTTTTGTGCTAACTTAAATTTATAGATCTATGACTTAGGCTCTTACATTTTAACTGAGTCAATAATGTTGTGTATGAATTTAGCTTTTTCTCACCCAAATTTTGAGACTCTCGTGTTCATATAATTAAGATGTATAAGTTGCTTTCTAGAAAATATTTTTCATTGGATGTTGACAAAATTTCCATTCTAGTGGTAAGGATAATATGCTTCCCAGCGTAAATGAAGCTCAAAGACTTGCGGGATTATTGTCAAACTGCAAAGTTCGTGTCTTTAAGGACAGTGGACACACTCTTCTCCTGGTACGTGCAGTGAATGTAAACTTGCAACTATGGTAATTTGATATAATGCTCTCACTTGATAACCCCTATAAACAGGGTGTGTTAAGTGAGACTGCTTTCAACTATTATCTATAATGTTGAGGATATTTTCTATCGAGCACGTAACTTCTAAATTTGACCATCTATATAAGATTGAATGGCCGAGATTGGTTCCTTCAACCTTCTATGATAAGATAATGTTCTAAAGTCTATGTAGATTGAATGGTGGAAATTAGTCTCTTCAACCTTTTATAATACGATAATTCTTTCACTTGATGACTCCTATAATAGGTAGACTATTGCATGTCATCACCATTTTAATCCTTATGGAGGATTTAAATGGTGCAAAGAATCTTTATATCAAATCTTTGAGGGGTTGATGCGGTGGTGACAATCTTTGGAGAACAATATAGTAAAAAGAATCTTACGGACCCATTCGGTGTATAAATATTTTGGATTGGGAGGACCAAATTGATGATTTTCTCTTCATAATTTTCACTTTAATTGCTTTGTAAAGCTTTCTTTTTTCTTTTCTAAGATTGCTTTTGAAAAGCTTGAGTTTATCTTATGTTGTATTTTTTTAATACTTAATTAAATTATATGTGTTCATTACTTCCAGGGAATCTTATAATCACAAAAGCTCTAAAAAGCATTTTTTAATTTTAGTGCTTGTCCATGGACCAATAGGCATGCATAACCTTAACACAGTCCTTTACATCATGTGATTAACATCATGAACTCACTAGCCATGTTATATTACTGTATTTAGATTAACTATATTAGTTGCAGACTTACTTTCTATATAGCTTCAGTGATAACAACTCATCAAGTGCAGGAAGATGGTATTGGTCTATTGACCATCATCAAGGGAACTTGCATGTACCGTCCTTCACGGAGGCATGATATTGTCAGGGATTTCATTCCTCCCAGCATGACAGAATTCAGATATGCAATGGATCAAGTGGTTGGGTAATTTGATTTGGCAAAATTATGTTCATTTTTTTGTTGTTCTTGCGAGTTAATGACTTTGTTGCATTGATTTGGCAATATTATGTTCATTTTTTTGTTGTTCTTTGTCGTTGTTCAGTTTTGCTGTTCATTTTTTTGAGATTCATACTCTTAGCATTTTCCTGTAAACTGTCGTATTCTTATATGCTATTCCAAGAGGTGTGGAACTTGAGGCATGGTATCGGGCCTTAGAGGCCTAACTCCATTCAAAATCTTGTTAATATCCTCCTAACGGCTTCTTCCTGCACCTCCATAATCTCACCCTGCACCTTCATAGATTTTATAAAAATAGGTATCCCTTTAGTTTATTCCTTCTAACAATATAGAATTCTTATTATTGAAGGTGAAGAAATCTCATTTGATCTTTATTTGTTCTTAAGATGTTTTACCATTGTATACAATTTTCGTGTTTTTATCCCATATTTTTAAATTTCACTTAAATTTAAAAGTATCCGTGTAATGAATGGAAAACTTGCTAGTTTGCTTGTAATTTGAGTATTTCATTTCCAAGTTTTTAGATATCTACTAATCAATTCAATTTTATAAATCATTAAATAGAAATTCAGTATTTTCTGCAAGAAGCTAATATGGTTTAAATTTTCTACAAGAAGCATTAAACGTATTATTGACTAGGCGTTCGGTTCTTCACAGTGTGTATGTAAACAAGGCATTTATGAGAGAGCTTATATCATTTTGGTGTTCTTTTCTACCTGAAAAGGGATTAGTTTCCAACTATCTATTGGGAATCTTCGTAATGCACATCATAAATTAGTTGAAAATACCAAGAAAATGTTCAATTATGATGTTGGTTATAACAGTGTTAATGTGAAAGAGTTTAGTCTTTGATCTTTCGTAGAATTCATGCAATATTTTATAAAACCACTGATACATAATGTTCTGCAAATAGAAGCTTTTGGACATAGTGAATTTAATGGTAATTGCATAATTTGCAGTTTTTTATGGTAAAACTTGCTGGTATACTGAACATGGCCAGATTTTTTTTTTGTGGCAGCAGCCAAATGCACTCTGTTTGCAACTAGAATCATGGATAAAATATGGGCCCAATAATTTGATTTGTTAGACTACAGTTATTTACTTGATCTCTTCATGTGCATCTTTTGTTATTCCTTGCTTATTCTCAGTTGTATCTAATAATTTCGACAGAAGTTTTTGATTCTTGTATAAGATAAGCATGTTTAAACTTGAAAGGCGTTTTTTCATTAAATTATTCATATTTTCTCATGTGTTGTTACCTCCACCTCCCTTTTTTTTGTTCTCTGGTATGTTCTGTTGAACAGTCAACCTTGGATGTCAAACATCCATTCTAGCTGTTTGTTTGTATTTATAGGTTAATATAGAGTACCTAAACCCTAAACCTACACTTAAAACCTTTTTCTCTTAGGCTCAAGCCTGCAATTTATGTTACTTCAATAATCTTCTTTAACAGTTTAATTAGCACTTGTTCCCTAACAAATGGGAATAGTAGGGTTAAAGCTGACATGCTACTAATGTGGATGGTAGGTCATTTCGCTCTGTTACCGGATCTGTATTTTTCTCTACCTTGGAGGATGGAAAGATTGTAAAAGGTCTCTCTGGTGTTCCAGAAGAAGGTCCTGTCTTATATGTTGGTTATCATATGTTGTTGGGGTTTGAGCTTATCTCACTTACAGATGAATTTTTAAGTGAGAAAGGTATTGCCCTTCGTGGAATAGCCCATCCGGAGCTGTTCTTGCCTAAAGTGGAGAGTTTCTCATCTGAGTTTTCTATGTTTGATTGGGTGAAGATATTTGGTGGGGTGCCTGTTTCAGCAAGCAATCTTTTCAAATTACTTCAAACAAAGTCACATGTTCTCCTATATCCTGGTGGTGCTCGTGAGGCTCTCCATTATAAGGTACATAAGTTTTATTGTTTTGTCCAACCATGTAGTATCCATGATTCAGTTACTTTCTGCAATCACATTCCTAAAACATATAGTTGATGTTTCTATCTGCAATCTTTGGGATCAGCATTTACTATTGTGTGATGTTGGTTTCTACTTTAAAACTGACTGAACTCCCAATTGCTAGGGGGAAGAATACAAGTTGATTTGGCCTGATCATCCGGAATTTGTGAGAATGGCCGCACGATTTGGTGCCACAATTGTGCCATTTGGAGCTGTGGGGGAAGATGATATAGCTGAAGTAGGTTTCTTCTTTTTCTATCAGTCTCTTTTTGGGAATGACTATTCAGCTTTTTCCTTTAGGAAAAATATATTTCTAGTCCCTAAACTTTTCTTCAAACATGGTTTTGATTCTTCTGCTTTCAAATTGAAAGTTAATCCTTAAATTTTGAAAAATATGCCCTTCCCCCAACATTGTGACAGTAAAAAAGATCAGTGAATGCTAAGTTTAAGTATAAAGAAGGACTAAAATCATATATTTTCAGAAGTTGGATGACTAATTCATCAATTTGAAAGCAGAAGGACTGAATGCAAGTTTAGCAAAAATTACAGGGACTACTACAAGCATAATCTTTCCTTTTCTTTCTCCAAACCTGTTAGGAATGCTCATTTTTAAATGTCTCAATCAACGTTCAGAGAAATACCAAGTTGGGAGAGAGGAATGAGAAGAAAATAGCTGCTTTTCCTTGCAATTCTTGAGCTTTGATTAATTGTACTTGCCTTTTGATTGGAGTTTTTTGCTTGAATTATGCAGTTGGTTCTTGACTACAACGACTTAATGAAGATCCCCATAGTCAACGATAGGATAAGAGATCTGAATCGTGACCAAGTTAAGTTTAGGTAACTATTCTCCATCTCAATGATGTTTATTGCTTATTGTTGGACTCCTCACAAGTAGTGCTAACAACACTATTTCTAATACATTTCCTCCTTATAGTTAAAATTTGTTGAAAAGTATAAAAATCATGAGAGCTTTATTAAATAACACTTGGTACCTACAAATTTGTATGATTTTATATTTCAACCACTGCAAGAGAGAAAGAATGTGTTCCAAGGGGTGTGAAAAAATGTTCTGAGCATTTCTCATAGGCCCATATAACTTATGAAGAGGAATGCTACCAATACACTCTTACACACTTAATTATTGGTTAAAATTTATTAGAAATTACAAAATTAGGTGGAATATTTTTTAAATAAGAAGGACAATTTACTAAAACTGTCTATTTTTAATGAATTCCAATTAGTAAGTATTAGAGAACCATGTTTTAATAGATCTGATATCTTATATATGCAAACTATGCTTTTTGCATTCACAACTAAGCCACTGGTGTGTTTGTTGCTATCCAGAGATGAGAGTAGTGGTGAGGTAGCAAACCAAAATCTCTCTTTTCCGGTGCTTGTACCCAAAATACCAGGTCGTTTTTACTTTCTGTTTGGGAAGCCCATAAGAACAAAGGGCATGGAAAAAATGCTTAAAGACAGAGAAAGTGCCAACCAAATGTACCTGCAGATTAAGTCAGAAGTTGAAAGCAATTTGAGTTACTTGATCAAGAAGAGGGAAGAGGATCCATACAGGAATTTCATCGACAGAAAGATGTATCAGATATTTTATCCTCCTGAAACCGATCCAACTCCATCATTTAAGCCCTGAAAAACTTTTTGATTCATGTTACTGATTCTTATGTAATCATAATTATTTTTAAACAGATACATGTACATGGCCATTATTCCAATAAAATGTGGTGCTTTCTATGTACCCAAAAAAAATATGTAACTTTCTTCAAAGTTCATAATTGATGCCAATGTCAGCAACCACATGTACAAGCCCCTGCAAGTGTACCAAAAACTGTATTTGTAACAGATGAAGCAACTTGGATATGTATTCATATATTATCATTGGGTTACAATTTTTTTCATACTTTATTTTAAATTTTCATTGTCATGAATTTAAATTTTAGAATAAGTAATATGGGTACTCACATTCTAAAAGAATTTTACACTGTTTCTAACTAATTGTTTATGTGGTAAATTTGTTGATTCTCATAAAATTTATCTTACAGGTTATATAAGGAAACTCTTTTGTAGGACTACAGTCTATAATACACATACCTATTAAACTTTTACTTTTTAATGTGATTGTAGTATAAAAAATTACATCCTTGATCAAATAAGGAACACTTAGTATGACTTTTAAACAAAAATTAAATAGTGCATTTACTAATAGTTTAAGTAATTTTATTTTGTCATCTAATTTCAAATTCTCATGATTTGTATAATAATTACTTTTGAAATACATACTTGTCATGATTTTTAATTACTTGACAATGTAAATAAACTCTTATAACTAATTACCAGCAAATTTAATTTTCAATGACGTGAAAGATTATTGATTAGCCATATAACAAAATCAGTATATTTGACTAATCCCTTTTACTGTTATCATGGTAATTAAATTTTAATATTGTTAACTACATTGTCTTTTTAATTTTTTTTTTTTACTAAATAAAAGATATTAGCTTGTTTTCACCAAAAAAAAAAAAAAATGTTGGTCGCTCCTCTCATCATGATACCATGGCTCCAATGTGATACATGCGTGATCTGTTTCCAACTCAAGGCACTGTCCCAAACATGTTCCCCAACAGGAAGCCCCATCAGTAATGTACTTATGTTTCTTCATTTTTTAATCTATATTTCTTATGGGTTTCTAGCAAGGCCAAAAAAAAGAAAATGAAACTTCTTAATCAAATTTAAAACCTCAATTGTTACAAATTTAGTGGCTTGTTATATGTAAAAGGGTGCCAAAGTTTTAATCAATTACTGCTATCTTACAAAGTAACAATGATTAATGCTGTATTATAGTATATTGATATACTATGCATGTAATCAATTACTGCTACTTACAAAGTAACCATTTTTAAGAATTTTAAATGTTTCATGTGAGGGTATTTATTATAAAGAATTATAGAATTTAGAGAAAATTTCAGCGGATATTTTTACAAACAATATAAATACATTTATTTATTTTTTATGAAGTCCTCGGATTATCAGAATCGAATCTCACTCAACCTCAACCGAGAATAGTGGAAGTTATTAGATATAATTCGGTTAAGTTATGTTATATCTTAATCGAGATAGACTTGTGTTGCCATGCTTATGAATATATATTCAGTTAAGATTTATCCCTTAGATAATTGAATATGATGAAGTAGTTATATTATATTTAAATACCTAAATTTACAATTAGAAATTACTTAGAACTTTACACAAAATTCTTCTACGTAGATATAGATTTATAAAAATTAGTATAAATAAGTGGATAATTCTAAGTAAAAATATTTTTAAATGATTTTACAGAAGTTAAAATTAGTATTCTTATAAGGTCATTCCATTGGATTTTGGAAGAAAAGTATATTTTGTATAAAATAATAAAGAGATGAGATTTAACCTTTTGAAAACAAGGACACAGTTATGATAATGAATGAGCCATAAATACAGATTGCTTGGGTGGTTTTGCTTCCTTAAGCAGAAAATAAACATATGTTGTGTTGTGTTGTGTTGTGTTCTGTTCTGGAGGTAATAAATTTCACTTTTCTGTGACTTTTATTTTTCTGTTTCTTCCTTTCTTCAGTTTTTTCTCTAATGAAACACTCAAAAGATTTAGACCCTCTCTGATACTTATAACTGTACTTCATTCTGTGATTCCTCACCCCAGATCCTTTCACACTACTGTTCGAAAGGTCTGATTTTTCTTACTTATCTATCACCCTTGTTTTACTCTTATCAATGCAATTTCTGGGTTGTTTTCTTGTTAATGGGTTTGATCGTGCTTAATATTGGTCCATTGTGTTGTTTCGTAGATGTTGAATGAATATAGACAAAAGGGTCTGCTTCATTCTTTCACTGTTTAGTTACTTACTATTAGGGGTTTCGGGAGTTTCTTTCTGTGCTGCGATTTTGCATTTTCATTTATTTGGGACGAGGTTCAGTAAAATAGTGATTCTACTTTTGTGGGTGTAAATTATTCCTGAAAAAAGTTTGTTCCAATGTACAGAAAACATCTCGAATTACTGTGTTGTTAGTATTTTTTAATTTATGTAGACATGAATTCAGTTAACGCTGCTTATTTTGTTGTTTAATTAGGTTTACCTTTTCTATCGTTCTTAAGTTGCTCCGTTGTTGTTGTTGTTTTTTTTTTTTTTTGTGGGATTAGTCCTTAGATTCCTATGTCAGGGTTTGTTGCTAGCAACACGTTCTCTCACAGACTCTTTCTAATACATTTTTCCATCATTGGTTGAAATTTATTAGAAACTAAAATGAGAAGTGAGACTCACGAATTTTTTGGATTTTCAGTAAGTTTCAACCAATAGTCAAGAGCGTATTCAAAAGAGTATATTAACGCATGTGTTGCTATCATATCTCTTGATGACTCATATGAACACTAATCAAAGTGTGGGGGTTGCTGTGATGTGGATGAAGAATATATTGATTTTTGGTGTAATGGCACACAATTTAAGAGAAATTGAGATGTTACTATTGTGATATGACTACCCTTTAAACTATGGAAAACTTTCCAACTCGTGTAGGTGAAAAAAGCCTCTGTGCTTTTTCGTCTTTAAAGAGTGAAGATTTTAGCATAGGATGTTTGACTGATATGAGTCTTTGTTGTTGAACAAAAGAGAGAAATTGTGATATTATTATGTGATAAATTTCTTCAATTATAAAAGGTTGATGTGTGGTGTGAATTATTCGTCCTGATAAATGTTTGCTAGAAAGAATAACACAAGTTTTCTTTTTTCTTCCCTCTCCTTGACCTTAGATTATAAAAAATTAAATTCCTTTATAATTTTTATTTGTGTGCAGACATGTACAAGAATCGGCTACAAGAGTTGGCTCAAAGAAGCTGTTTTAATTTGCCAGCATATTCATGCATTCGCGAAGGGCCAGATCATGCTCCTCGTTTTAAAGCAACTGTAAACTTTAATGGAGAGACCTTTGAAAGTCCTACTTTCTGCTGTACTCTTAGACAAGCAGAACATGCAGCGGCTGAGGTGGCTCTTAACACTCTTGCAAAAAGAGGTCCCTCTAGAGCTTTGGCTGCAAGAGTTCTGGTGAGCAAATGAGAATTTTTCATAATCTCCTTCCTAGTTTTTCTTTCTTGATTTAAATTTGTAAGCACTCTTCAACTGACAGTTTGTAGTTTGATGTATAGGAATTTTGATCTTCAATACTGGAATTGGAAAAGTAATTCTTCCTATAAAAATATTCAATATTGTATTAGTATAGCAAGAAATAGAAGTAGAAATTTATCTTAAAAGAAGAAGTATTTATTGTATCAGAAATGCAAAAATCATTTCAATAAAGTAGGTAGCCAGAAGCATTTTGATAAGATTTTTCAAAGCTGAGTTTTCATGTTTAGCTTTCTCTGTATTACTCGTTTAAATGTCAACATAATAAGCGATTGCAAGGCCAAATATAGACTTACAAATAGATATTTAATTTTGCAGTCTCTTTTTTATCTTCTTTTAGAGGGGTGCATTTCCCAAGAATATGTAGAGGCTGTTTGATTCATTAGATTTAACTTTTCTGCAACCAAATAGAATAGACGAGTAGAAAGATTTCAGATTAGACCAAAAATAGAAATATACCCACAAATGTTAGGATATAAAGAATATCATTGTTGATCTAAAAGATTTTTCTGAATATGTATTTTTTGTTTGGATATTGACAGGATGAAACAGGAGTCTACAAGAATTTACTACAAGAAACTGCTCATAGAGCTGGACTAAATCTTCCTGTTTATACAACAATTCGTTCTGGACCAGGTCATGGTCCTAACTTCTCATGTACAGTTGAGATTGCAGGAAAGCATTTTACAGGAGACCCAGCTAGGACCAAGAAACAGGCTCAAAAAAATGCTGCAATGTCTGCTTGGGCTGCATTGAAAAAATGTGAGCATTGTGATTCTTCAATCATATTTTTGTGTCAGCATATTAGCTGCCGTAGTTGGACTTTTTTCAACATACCTTTCTTTCTCTTTTTTTTTCGCATTATTCTATCTTTCCTTCCCACATGTAACTTATTGTTATTGTCTTAAATTTCTTCTAGTGTCAGAGCATAGTTTATCATCTTCATTTTCTCCGGATGCTAGAGGCAATGAAGAACAAGATCAAGTCATCATAGCTCGCATCCTTGCAAATGGTTCGAAGAACTTTTCCAAAAGTGATAGTCAACTGGGATGGCAAAAATCGACTACAACCTCTTTGGTATCAACCCATCCCACTGCAGACATATACCCTACACAATGTCAGAATTGTGTAATCTCTAGTTTCTCGCCAGAGATGGCTCTATATCAGATTTGGCAGCAAGAACAAATTTTGCAGCAACAAAATCGTCTATTGGCACTAACCTTTCAGCCAATTATTCCATCTACTCCACATATTTATCCATTAATGCAATCCATGTTCCAGCCAGACCACTGTCTTTATTTCCCAAGTGAGTTGGCATCAGTTCCTGTAGGACCAAAATTATCAGTGGCTACATCAAGCCCTTCACTTTGTTTTCCAAACCAAATTGGTCCAGAACTAAATGCAGGCAGGTCAACACTAACCATCAGAGAGATACAAGAAGAAAAAACAGAAGATCCCCCAGTTTGCACCTTCAGCAATGAAACTAGAGTCTTGCCACCAGGTTCAGATGACGAGAGTAAAAAGCATGATAGTTCTGGAAGCAGAAGTAGAACTACTGAGCAGCAGGGAGAACAATGTGAGAAATCTGAATGGGATTCTCATTGGAGCATGGGATCTGTACACAGACCAATTAATCCTGAGCTCCGAAACCCATCCAGGGTTGGTTCATCTGTTCTCAGATCACGCTCACAAGCAAGCTACAACAGAAGTTTTAGACCACCAGCCCCTTCATCATCTTCCATTGTGAGAACCATATGCCCTACTTCATCTGTTGTTCCAAGACCGCAACATATTCCATCAAGGTTGAGAACTGGAATCCCTCAAAGTCCAGGTACATCTACTCCTCAGAGGTTTGGCATGACAAGATCACCTACTCCTCTATTTATGGCACCAGCTGTGAGAATCAGATCAGTGGTTCCAGTATGCTCAGCTCCTCCAAGGAGATCCCTGACAGAAGAGGTGTCCAAGAGCAAGGAAAAGGAAGATCCAAAACCTTAAGACAAAGAGGTATCAAGAACTAGCTCTGAACTTGGCCATCTTAGGATATGAGTGAGTATAAATACTAGAGATTAAGAAGTATGGTAGTTCTTTCCAAATATCATGGCCTTTACAGGCATTTAAGGGAAAGAATAGGCATATCCTTTTGATAATTTTATGTCAACCAATAAATTTGAAATACAAAATTATACATATAAATATGTCATTATAATTTCTTGAGTGTATTAACACTAGCCCCGCAACTTGATCCATTAAGAAGGCTGGGCTACAGAGTATGCCGTCCCTTCTAGGATAAGCAAATGAACTAGAAAACCTGTATAAGGGATAAATTAATATATATAAATAATAGATTATGTACAGGTAAAGTATTTTTGCATTATCATCTAATTACAAAGTTTCAATATAGGTTTATTGTGATAATTGCATTATAGAATATCTAATGAGCTTAAGGTTTAGTTTCAATAAATGTTTATATTTGCTGAGGTAATGAGGATTTCCGCTGGATTTGAATCATCAAATGATCTAAAATAACTATATTACATTAATGAAATTTATCAGTCTGACACATTTTTTTCTTTGTTGCAAGAGAAAAATTATAAAAAACTCAAAATAAACTTTGCCAACTATACTAAAAAAGGTAACTGAAACTGCACTATGGGTTTGTTGGCAAAGTGACATTTGAAATTTTCTCTTAGAATGAGTTAAGCAAGGTAGAATTTGTTGCAATTCTAATTAGAAGCTCTTGCAACAAGAAAAAGAAAAAAAAATGTTTTCCAGTTTTTGGTAATGATATAATTATTTTATACCTTCGTATGATTCAAATCCAAGGACTGAAAAATGGCAACAGAGAGTTAGAGAGCGAAATGGCGTACAGGATTTGGTACGTGTGAAGTATAACGGGGTTGAACGATTTTGGTATTTTGTTGATTTTATGCATGACTAACAATATACATTTTATGGTATCATTTTTTTTTATAGCTGCAATAAAGGGTTAAATGAGTAAATAATCTATAATGATTTTAATTTAAATTATATTGTCAATATAAGTAAAAAAATTAAAAAAGCATTGTACTTTTGTAAGAGTTTGTTTTATTCACATTTATTGTAAAAAATTATATTATCATCCAATCATAAAGTGTGATAATTATGACTTTATCGGTAGTCATTGTAAAACTTAGAAATCTTATCAGATATGCAAATTTTATTATTATAAGATTATCTCAAATGCAACATCTTAAGAACACCTTTTGCAAACAAATCTAATTGAAGCAAATTCATGTGATTATCTTACAATTAAGAATTATGTCTGGTATAAGACATCGAATATTGATAGTAAAGTATAATATTTTAATAATTAAATTAAACTGTAAATTATAAAAATAAATATCCTAATAAAAATATGAAAATGTTGATTTTTATAAAATCTTATAATTAGAGTAAAACTCTCAAAATTATAATGTGAGTTGTACAAAAGTGGTTCGTGACAGTAATCCATCTAAAATAAAATAGTTTTATTCCTAGAGACTTTTGTACTAGTCCAGACCCTCAGTTTAAAATGAGTCAAACATGTTTTACTAACCCTATACTACTCAGATTTTCCTTAGGTATTGAAAACCATTAATGGTTTTTTAATTAACAACTTTAAAGTTTAAGGGATTTATTTAGACTACTTTTTTGAAAAATATTTATTATAATATAAAGAAAAAACTTTATTTAACTAAATTTGTTCTAATATGATAAAAACAATTAAAAAGTCATAGTTATCAAACATTCAAATTCAGATTAAATTCATAACAATTACACAATTAAAACAATGATTAATTTGATTAACTATTACGTCCAAAATTTCATTCAATTAATGAAAGTTTGAATTAGTGGGAATTATTAATTTGGCATGAAATGGAAGCATAGATTCACATTGAACTCATTTTTGTTTGGTTCCGTTGTATGAAAACAAATAAGAGATGTTTGTATAAAATGAAAGCATTTTATTAGAGTAGAAATTTAAGAATTTTGGTAAGGATGTAAGGAATTTTGTTGGAGCAAAATGAGTTAAACTTGAGAGGTTTGTGTATAAAGAATTGAAGTCACCTCTTTTTTTTTTTTTAACAATGATAAATTTTTTTAAAATTTAATATTTTAACAATCTTCTATTTAGGAAAAAAACTACTTTTATCTAAAAATTATTATTATTTTTCGTTATGTTTAAACAACCAATGCTTAAAGAAGTACTTAATACATTTTTGAATTAAGTTTATATATCAATGCAATGGGAATTGCTTATTTAACACAATGTTAAATGTTGTTACAGAGAGAGTTAGAATCATATAAGGTAGAATAAAATAAGAGATGTAACAGTTTTTTAGAACGATTGTCTAACTTTATTGATGAAACTAGATCCGTATAGGGAAGATTTTTAGATGCTTAGTAAGACTTATAAAAATATTTTAGAAGTATTTAATGAGTAAGAAAGAAATTAAGTGAGTATATAGACTTTTTGGGCCTATATTAATATCTAAATATAAATTGTTATTAAGGAATATAACACAAAATCAGTTTCATGTTGTTGTTCAGAGTTGTTAAGATTCATTGATGGTTTTATAAGTGATTCTTGGAAACTAGTAACCTATCTCTGAATATCTTTAATTAGGGTGGTACACAAAATTCCTTCCTCAAATTAAGAGAAATATTTTAAAAAGTCAATATTTAAACCTAAGTTATTACTAAATATCAAATTGTTACAACAAATTAATTTGATGTTATTTCCTAAGACTTTTATACGCAATTTTTAAAAACTAATAACCATATCACGAAATATGTTAAAGTAAGGTGGTACATAAAATAATTATGATCCATTATGCATGATCTAAGAGGAGGAAAATTTGCTTTGGAGTATAATTTATAAAAAGAAAAAAAAAATAATGACACGAAAATCTACTTACTATTATGAAAAAAAAAAAAAACAGATGAAGTATTTAGTAAAACAATAATTAGCACATGGGTTACAGGCAGCAGCACAGCCCAGACATGCACTCATTGGTATGTGTTGCCACTCCCATTCCTTCATTAAACTCTGCAACCTAATTTCTCTACAACAATTTTTAGTTTTCTTAAACAACACACCAAAAACCATGTCCTCCTCCTTCTCCTAACGCAATAAATAAAGTTACTTAAACTTGATAAATAAAAATTATGAATTAGGGATTAATGGGCGTGCCTTAGGAGTTACGAAATATCCTCGCAAATACCCGTGAATTTAGGACACACACATCACTCTACTGTACAAATACTACGGAAATACGTATGTGTACCTCTACGACTACAAAAACGGTTCGTTTGTGTTGTGTTTGTGTGTTTGGGATTTGACTTGTGAGTATCAGAATGGGAAGAAGATCTCACTCTTTTCTTCTTGTCTGAGACCAAAAGTCCAAACACTACGTTACAGTTCCAAACAATTCTCTTCTCACTCTATTTTACTTCTCCTTTTATTTCCCTGAGTCGCTGCAAAAAAATAATCTTTTTCTTTTTCTCCTTTTTAATTTCCCTCCCAAACTCAGAGGGCATTCGGAGATTTTCATTTCGGTGTCCTTTTTCGGCCAGATCACTGAATCTTGGTGGAACTGAGTGACGTTTGCGGTTTCTCTCCGTGCTCGAAATTCGTGAAAAAAAATCAGGTTTGCTTTTGATTTGGGTTTCAATTTTGATTGCTGATTAAAATTGTGCAGTGAGGCTTAGGTGCATTTGTCTTTTTTTTCGTGATTTTGTGTTTAGATTGGATTAAGTGGCTTGTTAATGGTTGATTGTGTAGGTAATTGGGAATGCCGATGGATGGAGCTTAGATTTGAAGAATGGGGTGTGTGATTAGCAGGGAGGTGTCGAAGGGGATAATCTCTGAGGTGAAGGAGGAGAAGGGTTTGGGTGGTCAGAGTAAGAGGAAGGTTGATGGAGTGTCAGGGAGTAAGGATGAGGTTGCGGTAGAGGTTCAGAATGGTGAGGAGAAGGAGAAGGAGAAGGATGGTGGTGAAGGGGTGCAACGGTCTCGCGGCGAAAGGAGGAGATCGAAGGGGAATCCGAGGCTGAGCAATCTGCCCAAACATTTACGGGGGGAGCAGGTTGCTGCCGGATGGCCGCCGTGGCTCACTGCAGTGTGTGGGGAAGCACTCAGTGGCTGGATTCCGCGAAAGGCAGATACCTTTGAGAAAATTGATAAGGTGTGTGTGTTTGTGTGTAATTTGGGTGTATGTATGCATTGCATTGCATTGTGATTGAGAAATGGAAATGCATTTCTAACCATAGATCATGCCTTATCTGGATTTGCTAATGTGGTTTGTTTGAAACTCATTGCTACAGTTTATCCGATATCCCTGTTGTTGTCAAAGTAAAATTCATGATTGATTTGTTAATCTGTTTGTAATTTGCTGGTGGTAGAATTAACTGGAATTGAATTTGTGAATGGGATGAACTTGTGTGGTGTGGAATCTTACATTTGCTTCTGACTATGATTGTTTTCTTCTCTTTGTTTCCTCGTTTTTTCTTCGTTTTAGATCGGGCAAGGAACTTATAGTAATGTGTACAAAGCTAAAGACACAATGACGGGTAAAATTGTTGCCCTGAAGAAGGTTCGTTTTGACAATTTGGAACCGGAGAGTGTAAAATTCATGGCGAGAGAGATTCTTATTTTGAGAAGGTTGGACCATCCCAAT
>Ga0099824_1001670_pt1 | contig 31629 bp, 23 predicted proteins | sample SiratrowhiteBW_FD_76837 | JGI IMG/M metagenome (GOLD analysis project Ga0099824, IMG submission 76837) | Root nodule microbial communities of legume samples collected from California, USA - Siratro white BW | ecosystem: Host-associated > Plants > Roots > Nodule | place: USA: California... | reverse complement strand
TATATATATATATATATATATATATATTTATAAGGACTAACGAACATTTTGCCTTTTTTTTTTTTCTATTTTCACCATTCAAATATTACGTAATGATTTATATTTATAATTCTCATTTCTTATAAAAAAAAAAAAGACTTTTCTGATAAAAAAAAATTCTGGTTCAACTTCAACCAAGAATAAACAAGAATCTTTGTCTCAGAACAAAACAGATATCTACCCTTATTGTTTACACTATGTCAACCAAATAATTTTGAGTCCATTAAAACATCGTACTATCATAATTATTAATACGAAATACCAAGCAATTTTATTTACGATGATCATCGAAAAATATGAACACATTGTTTAATCTTGTATACAGGCCAACTTTTATCGAAATATGGAAGAAGGGATCAGTGGAGCAGTTTTCACCCATCCCATACCTAGCTACGCTGGTGAACTGTATGGTTTGGACCCTCTATGGTCTACCCATGGTGCACCCAAACAGCATTTTGGTGGTAACCATTAATGGCTCTGGTTCTGTTCTTGAACTCATATTTGTCACACTCTTCTTGATCTACTCCGATGGAAAAAAGAGGCTCAAGGTTCTCCTCTGGCTTTTGTTGGAACTCGCTTTTATTGCTGCTCTCACCTCTGTCACATTAACTCAAGTCCACTCCCTCAAGAAACGTTCTGAAATTGTGGGAACCATTTGCATTCTCTTCAATATTATGATGTATGCTTCACCCTTATCAATCATGGTAATTTTCTTTCTCTCTATCAATTACTATATTTTTAAGGTACTTAGTTACATGGTTAATTGTGTTCACTATTGGTGCAGAAACTGGTGATCAAGACTAAGAGTGTGGAGTACATGCCCTTTTACATCTCTCTAGCCTCTTTTGGGAATGGCGTGGCTTGGACCACTTATGCTCTTATCCGTTTCGACCCATTCATCACGGTAGATACAAATTCATTTTAATAATTTTGATTATTAACATAATCACTTTAAATGGAATGAATAATAAATTCTTGATTTTCAGATACCAAATGGGCTTGGGACATTGCTAGCGGTGGCTCAACTGGTTCTGTATGCCACCTATTACAAGTCCACTCAGCGCCAGATAGCAGAAAGAAATGCCAACAAAGAGGTGGATTTGTCACATGTTACTGTGTGTAATGGAAGCCACCAATCCAAGGCAAATCATTGATCATCTTTGATTGTGATCATTATCATAATATCGCTTTGTACACTCTGTTCTCTTCCAATAAGAGGTTTCGTTAGATGCAAGTTTAACATTACTTGTAGTCCAGTGGACCTCCTATAATTGTATTCAAGTTACATCAACTGCAACAAAGTTTTAATGTTAAATCTCTTCTTAATTTATTTCGTAGTATCAAAACTTTAACCTGGGTAGGGTTCGACCACCAACGAGTCCAAGTCTTCAGTCACAGTACTTCATCCCTTCCCAAAAAAAATTGTCTTTTCATTCTTCAGAAAACTTTAAAGAGCATATACAAGCAACAATGCTTATATATGAATTTAAAACAATATAAACTTTTTGGTAGGCGTAGCAATTTTTGAGCAGATTTATTAGGCTCTAACTCATATTTGGTAAATTATCCAATTATAATAATGATATAAACTCTGACTCCATATAATTAGATATATATAGTGTCACATATTACTTGAGATACTATATATTTATAGTCTTACATGTTATTTGAGATGCTATATATTTATTTGGCATATTATTTGAGTTGCTATAACAACAATTTTTTTTTATACACTTCTCCTTTCTTATTTCGTTGCATTATGAGGGTAAATTAATTAGTTTCATAGCGGTTCTACAGACTAAAGGGAATGAATTAGTTTCATAGAGGGTTCTACAAACTAAATTACCTTCGTTATTAATTTCCAATCATCCAAATTTTAAATCATGAAAAAGTTATTTGATCATCTCTGTTTTCTTCCTTCTTAATTACATTCATGCAAAGAAAAAAAAAAGTATGCGTCTCAGCCTTAAAAGAATTTATTTCCCACCTATTCATTTGGACTTGATAAAATTATACACTGATATTGTCTATTCTTAAAAATTAAATATAATTATTATAATATCAATCTCTCTATTGCTATTCTAACAATATAAGAATTTTAGATTTTATTAAAAAATTCAATTGAAACATATTCATGTGATATAGTGAAAAGTATCAAAGTTATGATTGATCAGGATAAGATCTTAAATATTAAGATTTTTTTTTCAATATCAATCATATATATATATTTAGAGTACTAACATGAAATTAATATTGATATTTATATTATAATACTTAAATTAGTTTTTTAAGTTATGATAATTGAAGTTCAAATAAGAAATTATAAAAGTTATAAGACTTCATTATTAGAATAAAATTTGTAAAACTTCTAAAAGTTGCTTAAAAATGTAACATGTAATCTTCATTTAAAGTGAAATAAAATCTTTAATAACTTTTTTTTATATATAAAATTATTGTATTGTAGTTTTCTAATTCTTGAACTAGTTTGTTTTAAATTAAGATCTCATTTGAAAACATTAAATTAAGGTCATAAAGACACGTTTTGTGTAAGTCAAACTTAGACTATGAATTAGCCAATCTTCATATATAAAAGCACTAAATATGTGAATACACACACAAAAAAAAAAGAGTTAACATGGTTTCTAAACTTTTTTTTTTCAAATATATATATATATATATATATATATGTGTGTGTGTGTATGTATATATTTGTAACACCTTATTTAATTCACAATTTTTCCATTATATCGACTAAAAGCATTTGGAAATCTCATTTTTTTTTTATTTTGATTACATGCCTTAGCAAAAAAAGAAATTAGTTTTAAAATAAATTATCTAACAATAGAAAATGTATTAATAAATATATTTCTAGTATATTTTAAGAAGTGATTGCATGGAGTCTTGTTGGCATTTTACTATTAAAAAGGTTTGGAAAGAATAAATTATTAGTTTACTAAAGATGAAAACATAAACCAAGTTGACTACCCTAATCTTATCGCATGAACACCATGCAACTTACCCAACTTATCCTTTTAGTGTTGTAGTTTCCTTTAATCGGACCCATATTTTCTCATGTTATGGCACTTATAAAACACCACACCCCTTGTTCCATCATTCCACACCTGAGAACAAGAGAGACACAACCCAACAAACAAAACACACATACACACGTTAATCTCTTCAGCAACAAAAAAAACATCATCAAAAATGGCCTTCCGCGTCTCTGGTAGAATCCTCAAGAACATTCGTTCAAGCACCACAATGAAGCCCCTGAATACTTGCCATCCCTCTCTCTCCACCGCCATTGTGTCGTCGTCGTCGCCTGCGCCGGCGACACTAAGCTTAGAAGACGCAGAGCAGCTCTTTCGGTCGGTGTCGACGAAACAGTTGCTCCGATCCTCTGCCATACAACATGCAATGGCAGTGGAGAGCATGGTGGACTTGGGAATATGGGCGATGAAGTCGAAGGTGTTTGAGAGTGGAGTGATGAAAGATCTTTTCACCACCACCATGCGGCACACGATCTACGCCCACTTTTGCGCCGGCGACGATGCTGCCGCCGCCGGGAGGAGCATACTTGCACTGAACGATACCGGGCTGCGTAGCATGCTGGCTTATGGGGTTGAAGATGCTCACGACAATGAGGGGTGTGATACGAACCTTCGAGGCTTCCTTCACAATGTTGATCTTATCAAATCCCTTCCACCATCCTCTGTAAGTGCCTTCATTTTTATCGGTTTGTGTTTTATCACTTTTATAGTAAATTAAAAAAAATGTATACGACACGAAGATTTAGCTATGTAATGCAATAATTTTGTATCAGCATTTTTCGTGTTTAATAATGTTTTAAGAATTTAACGTTTGAGAAATATAGAGACGGTAAAAAAGTGTCATGAAGCAAACATTTATTTCGTATATATTTTAACTATGATTATGAAACATTAATCTTTTTCACAAGTTATGATATTCCTATGCTTTTTTATCTTTTCTTTCTTTAATGTATTTTTGATGCGATAGGTGAGCTTTGTTATTGTGAAAATCACTGCAATATGCCCAATGGCATTGCTAGAAAGACTTAGTGACCTTCTACGATGGCACAAGAAAGACCCTTCATTCGTTTTGCCATGGAAGCAAGATTCCCTTCCAATTTTTGCAGAATCTAGCCCTTTGTACCACACACAGAATAGACCAGAGCCTCTAACCCCAGAAGAAGAAACTGATCTTGAACTTGCCAATCAAAGACTCCTCAAACTTTGCCAAAAATGTGAGGAAGCTAACATGCCTTTGTTGGTTGACGCTGAACACACTACTGTTCAGCCAGCTATTGATTACTTCACATACTCTTGTGCAATCAAGCACAACAAGGATAACAACCCCATTGTGTTTGGAACCATTCAAACTTACTTGAAGGATGCCAAGGAGAGGTTGTTGCTGGCAACAAAGGCAGCAGAAAAAATGGGAGTTCCAATGGGGTTCAAATTGGTGAGGGGTGCTTACATGTCCACAGAGAGTAAATTGGCCCAGTCTTTTGGATTTGCATCCCCAGTTCACAATACCATTCAAGACACACACAATTGCTTCAATGATTGCTCATCATTTCTCCTTCAGAAGGTTGCCAATGGACCTGGTTCAGTTGTTCTTGCAACCCACAACATTGAATCTGGTATTATTCAATTTCTTATAACTTATAAAGTTAAATTTTTAGCACCCCAAGTGTTTGAGATGATGTGACAATGGTGTGCAGGCAAATTGGCTGTGGCAAAAGCACACGAATTGGGAGTTGAAAAGGTGAAGCAGAAGCTAGAATTTGCACAGCTATATGGAATGTCAGATGCACTTTCCTACGGTTTGAGCAATGCAGGGTTTCAGGTTAGCAAGTATATGCCATTTGGGCCACTAGAAATGGCGATGCCTTACCTCATTAGAAGGGCTGAAGAGAATAGAGGGGTCTTGGCTGCTTCAGGTTTTGATAGGCAATTGACTAGGTAAGCTAAATCTTTTATTCATTAACCTCTTCACCCGTGAAATGAGAAATATTTTCTTTGACGTTAAACTAACAATAATGATAATTTCTTCATGAACAGAAAGGAGTTGGGAAGGAGACTAAAAGCTTTTACGTTCTAATGCATGTAGCCATGTCGCAGGATTCATCGACTCAGTACAAATTAGAAAGTTTTGTAATGTGATGGAATTGTGCATTCAAATGAAATATGTATTGTATTTGAAAAATGGGAAAAAAATAAAAATATTTTTTGAGTTGAAATCTTGGTTCCATTTGTTCCATTAACACCTGTTCAAAGACTTCAACTTAATTCGTATTGAATAACACCTTTTCAAAGATTAGTTTTTTAGTTAAAAAAAAAGAGGTATTAATGATTAAGTGCAACGATTAGGTAAGTGTTAAATTTCACGAAAAATAAGAAAGGAAATATTATATATAAGAAAACCAAATTTCTCGATATAGCTTTAAATGAAGTTGGTCTATTCATTTAATCTTAACACAAAAGACCATAGCTCAAAACACTTCAAATTGGGTCCTAAGAAATAATGTCATCCCCGTCGATGGAAGTGGGTGAGGTAACACAAGATTCAGATTATAGTTTTCACTGAGAAATTACTGTATTGGGAAATTTTCTTTTATTGAAAATTACAATAAATATGCACTTGAAATAACAGTTTCATATAATTTTTTCTACTTTTAGTTTCCTAAGTGTTAAAATAATTTGTTAACATTTATTGAAGACTAAATGTTAAAACACCGATCATATACACATTATAACCGAAGAAATGGATCGGAAGTATGAAAATGTAGAAATAAGATATTAATTAAACACGAAAAATAATGAAAACTTATTTTTTTCTCTCTTTGTTATGAAGATCTGTGAGGATACATTGAATTTTTATATATATCTTATATAATTAAATTTTATTTTAATTTATTAATATTATAATAAAATAAATATGATTAATTATATAATAAAATAATAATTATTAAATTAATAATAAATTAGTAAAAGTTATAAAATAATATTAATAAAAAATTATTTGTAATTTTATTTTATCTATTAAAAAATATTAAAATATGTATCTCATTACTTACAAATTCATCATCATTTTCTTGACATTGGACAATTCAATTTTTGATACAATTTTATCTCATGTCCACTCTCTAAAATCTATTTTTCAATCTAAACAGAACCTAAGATCAACCATTTCCTGATTTTGATCTCAGTTGTATAAAACAAATATCAATATTCTTCTTATAACATATATTTCTTCTTCAAGTACAATGCATATATTTTATAAAATATCCTAATTTTATTCCAAAATTTTCAGACAGACATAATTAACTATTAAAATATAATAATAACTTCAAATCAATTTTCTAATTTAAAATAAAAAAAGGATAAATAAACCCGCGCGGGTTTGTAAAGGAAAATTTTATCACCAGTTAAAATGCTAAATGAGGGCACCATTCTTCCTTGAAAAATATTTTTATTTTGAAGAGTGAAAATAGATGTTCAATCCTCTGATTTCCCGCGCGAATTCTTGCGATGAAAGATTGAAGGGGTTAGGGTCTTTAGAGAAGAAAGAGTGAAAAACACCGTCATTTTGCTGTGTGTGCTTTGCATCTAAACTCAGTCTCCATCGGCATGAATGGAGGACTCGAAACGTTGGACGGTGACCTACACAAAACACATAAAGCAGAAACGCAAGGTGTATCAAGATGGATTCCTAAAGCTCAACATTTCCACCAGCAAGGTATTGTATCCACTCTTTCTCCGTAAATTATCCAAAGTTTTCGAAATCAAAAGTTCGATAGGATCGGTCAATGATAGATATTGATATAGCTCAATTGCAATTATCGCGAAGTGCCGACACGGAAATCGATTTTGGAAGGGATATATAATATCTTCGCTCAATCGCTGTGCAGGTTGCTCTGTACGATGAGTGCGAGACATTGTTGGAGTGTCGGCTCTTGAAAAACGACGAAACTGTAATTTCTGGTGAATCGTTGGTTTTCAACGGTTACCTTGTGGACATAGGCGATCAGGAGGGAGACAAAAAACCGGAAGCTGATTTGAATGTTGATAGGAGAAACAGGACTTTTTCAAGATTCATGACTCCTTCTGGTTTGAACTCTGATGTACATTATTTTTCTCGTTAAGCATTTCAAGTCCTTAATCTTATTTGCTGCGCTTATGTCTTTGTTTACGAGATTGTGCAGAACATACAAGAGTGATTGAGAAGGAGAATGTCGGACGTGTGCGGAGTCCTCTCAGTCCGTCACAAAAAATTATCAGAGGTAAATAGTGACACAATTTTCCAGAATTTGCTTCTAAGGCTTTGTGAATGTATATTTATGCCCTTAGAGTTGTTTATGTATAATAGTAGTAAAAATTGCAGAATTTAAGAAGAGAGAAATGCTTAAGTATGGATCACCAAAGATCAGTCAGCAAGCACAAAATCATAGTACTGAGGGTAATCAATCTGACAACTAATGGCAGGACATTATAATTTTGTGTAAGCAACTTCCATTTTTTAATATGTTAAAATTTTCAATTTCCTATTAGAGTGGCAAGTTGTATACACCACACAAGTGACTCAAAAGGCAAAGAAGTACCATGATGGTTTTTTACGATTAGTTCTTCGTGGATCCTGTGGCGCACAGGTGAGCTTTAGACATATTTCATTTATCAAAAAGTTAATTTATGTTCTTCTTAGGGTATGATTGGTGAGGTCATTTTAATAAATACGATTTCTAACCCATTTCATTAGATATCCTAATCCTTTTGATAATATGAATTTTGGCAATAATCCGCAGCCACCCCCGCCCCCTCCTCCCCCCAACCCCCACACAGTAAATATCCTTGTGAGTGGTCGCGTATTACTTTAGTCAAGATTCAATGAAGGACAGTGAATGGAGCAATTATTGAATGAACATGGTTTCTACGGGCAAACGGCACAGCTAATCAAAACCTCGAGATGATATGAAAATATCTTTAACGCAAGCTTCACAACAGGCTTTATTGTTGTTTTAATATATGTTAACCTTCTGAGTGATTGTCCCTAAAATATAAACCTCGCGCACGTGTAAGAATTGTTTTAATGAATGCTTAATACCTCCTTGTGTGAATATTTTTCAGATTATGTTGTTTGACACAAGTAAGAAAGTCTTAGATAGCAGATTCCTTAAGAAAGATGATGTAATAAAACCCGGTGAAACAATTGCATTTGATTCATATTTGATTGACATTGGTGAGCATCAAGGTGGTTGCTCACCAGATTCCAAAGCTCCTGGAGACAAGTTTACTAATTTTAAGGGAACAAAGATGAACAGACAGAAAACTTATCTCCAAACTGATACCCATGAAACTGTTGGAAAAAGGGGTAAGCACACAATTATTGTGATATTAAAAGGTTATATATGGCCTGCTATTATTTGACACATTAGTTACTTTTCCTGTTTATTTATTCTTTGATTTTTAATATTGGATGCTTATATATATCATCTGGCTTTTATATATCCAATCAATGCTTATATATAAATGTTTTTATTATATCTGTTTTAAAATTGAAGGAAGAAATGGTAAAAGAGATAGAGGGAGATGTAGAGTCTGAAGTCTGTACATTCCAATGCTCACATGATTTGCACTAATAAGCATATAATTATTTACAAATCAAATCACATTGATGAATGCAACTATTCTATTTAGTCGACCATGTTAATCTAATATAGTGGATAAGACCATTTTAATCTAGTATAGTGGATAACTGAATATAGAATACATAATTCATGCTTTTGATTAACAGAACAGGAAGTTGTAAGAAAAACAAATCTAAATTTAACGAACAGTTGTAAGAATTCATAAACTCTGATGTGCAGCATGTCATTTACATGTATATATGCATGGCAATTATTACTTATATAATTTGTTGTCAATTCACTGAATACAATTAGAGAATCGTGAGCACGTTCATTCTTGAAAAATATGATCAATTTCATCCGCAGTCCTTTATGTCAGTGTTTGCATATGTTTTCTGTTTTGATTATCTTCACTGTTTGCACCTTCATTTAGTTTTCACTTGTATATCTAGAATGGCAGGTCCTATACACTACGGAGTTAACTAAAAAAGTCAAGAAGTATCATGATGGCTTTTTACACATTGAACCTTGTGGATCCTTTGGGAAGAAGGTTAGTTTTCGGCTTTTTACAGATGCTACAATTTTTTTTACCTCTTCAATCTGTCCTCTGTGTATCTCTTTTATTTTGAAACTGAATCCTTGGATGATCTTCTATAGAGTTTATTTGTTTTTTTGATTCCTATGAGCTCTTATTATTTCATCGAGTTTAATGGTTAACTTTCTGTATTAGTTTTCATGTTGATATGATAGAAGCTTTAAATTAAGCGCTTAAGCTGTTTAATTAAACACCCCCTTACATTATATGTGAGACATAGAGTTACATTATTACTTATGCTTTCTCAAATTTAATGTTCTCTTTTCAGGTTGTTCTGTATGATTTGAGCAAAAGACCTTTAGAACGTAGGTTCTTGAAGAAAGATGAAATTATAACGATGGGTGAATCGGTATATTTTGATGGACATTTGGTTGAAGTAGGAGAACCTGAAGGAAGTGATCACTCTCCAGCAAAGTTAAGTGAAAGAGGGAATGATAATAACGTTGAGAGGAGAGGGCATGGACAAAATGGCTGCCACAAGGTCAATCCATCTTTTGCTAAAGGTTAGTCCTTGACTAATTAAAATATATATTTTTTAATCTGTGTAGTTCTATACTATTTAGTTCTGTGCATGCCATTTGAATCTAAAGATATTATTATCCTTGCTCATTTAGCCTTTTAAGCTTATAAATGGTCTTAATTTTTATGAATTTATGACTTCCATTTATATCAGAAGTTTGTTTAAAAATTTAAATATTAGAAGAAATTCTGTTATGGTTATATATGAGTGTTTGGATGAATAACTTATTAAGTGCTTATTTGACTATACAACTTACTGCAACAAGATCTTATTTTAATAACAAGAAGCTTATTGAAATAAGAGTGGAAGGAATTTACGGGAGTGGTAAACTATTTTCATAAAGCTCTGATAAACTCCGCATAAGTTCTTCCAAAGGCCTATGTAAAGGGAGAAGCATGATAAATACAAACCTTAGAATAAGTAAAATTGTAAGACACAAAAGAAACTGGGAATCGGGAAATAATTGAGAATGAATCACGACAAAAGTCCATAAACAGACTCCTAGAAAATAAGCAGACAGTTTATGCGGAATGAGCTGTCGATTTCTCTTTCTCAAATGTTGATGGTTATGCCATGCAGGAAAACCTCCAAGTAAAGTTTGTCCGGGGAAAGAATCTGGATTGGATTGTCTGATTACCGAACGAGAAGATATAAAATCAAACAGGATAATCCCACCAATCAAGCCTTTACGTGATGGTTAGTACTTATTAATTGTCTGCAGTTTAGTCTTACAACTCGTCACTCGTCTTCATGTTTCAGTTGCATTACTTTTTCCTGCCGTCTTGAATATGAAGCTGGTTCAGTTTTATTCATTTCCAAGCATTTTATAGAATAGTGATAATGGTTTTCTTCATAAATATGAATATCCTACATTAGGATTAAGTTGATTCTTTTTATTCATTTGCATGCATTTTGTAGAATAGTGATAATGGTTTTCTTCATAAATATGAATATCCAACATTAGGATTAAGTTGATTTAAGATTTCTAATTGAAACAACGACTTTCAAATTATCAAATGTACGTGATTGATGATTTTTCTATCATTGTATACTAGCATCGGTATCCGTAACTTTTAATTATGGGAACAATAGAGGGAACAGAAAAGTAGTTAATACTATTATGTGGACTTTGCTAAATAGATAAATATGACGTCCTATTGATATCTGTAAAATTGAATGGCCATAAAAGACCCTGTCATGACATAGCCCAGGATGTGACGTGGGTTTGCTGATCTTAATATATTAGTTCATCATTTCTACATGCAACTGATTTCTGCTACTTTGCAGCCGATCAAATACTGTCCATTTTACAGAATCCTATCCTGAAGCCCCGGGAGAGTTATGTAACAGGTTAGACATGTAACCTAACTAGGTACAGAGGTCCCTTACGGTCTGATAACGTGATTATATGGGATTTCTATAGGAGGCCTATCGCCCAATGGGGGTCAAAATATTGGGGATAAGGTATCAGCTACGGCTGCGAAATCCTGTCAAAATATTGGGGATAAGGAACCAGCTGCGATTGCCAAATCCCTTGATATTACATTGTCTGGAGGTAAGTCTAGAATCGATGGAATTATTGGATTTCTAGCACAATAATTGTGATTTCGGAGATATTTCTTAGTAGCTGTTCCTTGTTTTGCTTGTTGAGATTGAGATATTTGTAATTCTTGCTTGAAATGGGTTTTGCAGCAGCATGTAGTGGTGACAGTTTCCAATCTACCGAGAATGTCAGCATGTCCCACCAGGTATAGTCTCCCTCTTTGTTTGCATCTTTTGAAACTGACTTATATTTCATAAATGAGTCTTTTGATGATTAGATATCATGTAGATATTACTTGCAGATGATTCTTGTTATGTTTGAAGTGTTAGTGTTCATATAGTTAAGAACTTTTCTCACCCATTGTTAGGCGCCCGATTTAAAAGGTCGCCCTTTTATTCTAAGAGTTTTGATTGCATTTACATTGATGTGCTAACTAAAACATATTACTCAAAATTTCCTGAAATATAACACGGTTGGCCACATTGAAATCTTCATCTGTCTCAAATTGTATATGTAGTCCTACATTCAGAAGGATGGCCAGACAAATAGGAATGAGAAAGATTTTGGTTGCCAATCTTGCCTCATTACCAATGAAGAAAAGAGAGATGAGGAGTTTCTATGTGAAAGGGAAACAATCCCAAGCTTTGACCTTGGATTTTAACAGGGAATGCATCTTAAAGGCATGCTATGCTTACTTAATTTCCTCATTTCTTCTGGTAAGTGGCCGTCCTAGATATCTATATTCTTGCTGCAACCCTCAGGTGGTTGGGTATGTGTTTTTTAAGGAATGTATTGGGTATGTTATGACGGGTTTATTACATGCATTATTATTATTATTTGCACATGCCTTGTTATATGACGGTTTTTTTTTTTTGCTAGCTTTGTTATCTATGTTTCATTGCGAATATTGAATCTGACGAATTTGGGTTGAATGAAAACGATTTTAAAAATTTACACGTTTTAAGTTTAAATGAGATTTTTTTTAATAGTAGGAAAAAACTTACAACAAAGTTTTTAAGGTTAAAGTTAAAGCAAAGATGCTTGAAACAAATTATAATTGGACATTCCAACACAAGGATTATCTTCTCGAGAGAAAACTACACTTTTAATCTGATTGCCATTTGATTAGATCATATAATTTTATAAAATTTAACCATTTGATCTACATTTTTAACTTATGAATAATAATTTTCATTCAGCTTTCACAAGTTAAAACATCCATCAAATTAAAAGCTGTGATTTATTTTAAAATATTTCTCACAAAAATATAATATTCAATAAAACAAGAAGATATTATTTTAAATCAATAAAACAACAAATTTTCACCATTTTTTCTCACACACACACATATATATATATATATATATATATATATATATATATATATATATATATTATTTCTCACATATATATATATATATTATTTCTCACATATATATATATATATATTAAATTAAATTATTTTTTTTATTTTTAATTCATTATTTATAAACATAATAAAATTATATATATTTTAATATAATAAAAATGTGGATAAACAAACGTGTGTACTTTTGCTAGTATATAAATGAAGTAAAGCATCTAATAATAATAATAATAATAATTATTATTATTATTATTATAAAATAGATAATTTTATAAAGATTTTACATTTTCTTGGTAATGATATTAAGCTTGCACTTAAACTTAATTATAAGGAGTTTATAATAAGAAAAAATATAAATTAATTAATTCTTATATTTATTTTTATATATTTAATAGTTCTATATTATTTAATAATCGAATTAAGGATAATTTAAATATATTTTTTTAACATGTATTTTTTTGAAAACAATCCGAATTATTAACCATACTTTGTTGGTTAATTATAGTAACTTATCAAATTTGAAATCGAAATAATAACAAAATATTTTAATTGTACATAAAAAAATTGAATACACAATTTATACATTCAATTTTTAATTTATTTCTCAATTCAACTAATTAATAATTAAATAAAAATATTTATTAAATATTTTGAAAGATTGAAGACATGACTTCCTTTTCATTTTTTAACCGTTTCAATTGTCAAAAATATACAAATAATAATTTGTAAATGTCAAAAATTTAGATAACAGCAATGATTACTATTTTTGAAATTTAGATAATGTTAAAAAAATAAAAATGTGATAATTTCAAATTTTAAAAGTCAAATTTCAACTTGGTATTTTAATTTTCTAATCTTCTATTTCAACTTTTAAATATTAAATAATATTATTTCTAAAATTAATATTTAATTACTTTTTTTAAAATGTATGCTTTAAAAAAAAAAATAAGTAAAAGGGTGAAGTTATCTTTGCTTTTATCATTGAATTTTAAATTTTCAATGTCAATTCAAATTTTAAATTAAAGGCTAAAAATTATATTTTTTAATTTGAATTTCTAATCTTTTTAATGGTTTAGACAATATATTGTAACTTTTAAAAATTTTGAATATTGAAAATTAACTCTTTTTTCATTTTATATTTAACTTTCCAATTTTGAAGTATGAACATTAAATTTTAGGTTAAATTTTCAATTTAAAAATTAAATAATAATAATACTATTTAGTTACGATGATTTTCTCCATTCAAAACAAACAATTACAATAAAAACGTTATAAACATTGATAAATATAATTATTTTAAATAACATTATTGTAAAATAATTTTTCGTACCAAATACCATAACATTATGAAATTAAAAATATATGAAAAGTAAAACTTTTTATTATTTTTTGCAATCATATAAACTATTATATTTAGTGATATGATTGCTAAAAAGTAATAAGAAGTTTTGCTTTTCATATATGTATAATTATAAAAAATAATAATTTTAACATGTCCCACAAGAATCTAAAGTTTATTATAATTATATTAAAATCTTATTTCCATATTAACATTTTATTATAATTATATTAAAATTTTATTTTCATATTAACAGAAATTATAAAATTTTAACAAGCTTTACTTTTTCATATATGCAGGCTTCAGCTTCTATTTTTTTCAGTTGCAGGCTTGGCCTTACACTGACTGGTTGTTGTATAGAAATGTCAAAACCACTTGGATTCTTCTACTAAACATTTGCTGGCATTCTGTTTTCGGCTTTAGTGGGACTGAGGCCTAATTTTGTTGAGTGGCCTAAAGCAAAATCAACACTGATTAATCAACACAGAACCTACTAGAATTAAAAATAAATAGTAAATTCCCATTCTAATTCTCATAATTTAGTGATTTTAACGTCTTAACAAATCTCTAATTCACAAATTGTTCCTCACTAAAATCTCCATTGGTGCAAAATGACAATAGAAATGAAGTAGAAAATGGCTGAAATGAATGACATCTTCCATTGTTAAAGTGATAACTTTGTCAGAGAATAAAATTATTAATACTTACAATTCCACAAATTAGAGTAGGATTCTAGTAAATGTTGGCCAGAAATTAAATATGTGACTGAATTCTTCAAAATCTACTTTTAAATTGAGTATTTAAATAAAAAAGTTATTTTTTAAGAAGATTTAGTAGAAAAAGAAAAAAAGAAAAAGCTTTATAAACACAAATTGTAAATTGCCCTTGTGTGCGTTGAGTTGGCCTTATCCGCATAGGATAGAACAGCTTCACCATCTTAGCAGGGCAAAGCAATGACTTCCTCTGCATTCACTTTGGTTCCTCTCTCTTCTTCTTCCCTCAATGTTCCTCATTCTTCTCCCAAACTTCCTTCCAATTTTCTATCTTCTCCCATTGCCGCATTCTCTCGTGCTCCCAAATTTCTCTTTGCCGAATCAAGATACCATTTTCACCCAAAGGGAAACGCTTCTAAGTTTTCCATCACTGCCCAAACCCTAGACTTCTCCGATTCCTTCTTCGAAGGGGGTTTCGGCTCCGAAGATGACCCCAATTCACCCGGCGGAACCGGCTTCACGGCCGTCGAGGAAAAGGAGGACCCTCCCTGCCCACCCGGCCTTCGACAGTACGAGACAATGATGGTTTTGAGGCCCGACATGACCGAGGATGAGCGACTTGCACTCACCCAGAAGTACGAGGAGGTTAAATTCCGTGACTTTTACTTCTTTTTCATACACAAGATAAGATGCATTAAGATAATCAAATTGAACTTGCTGATAACAAAAATAATCAAATTGAACTTTATTATATATAATAGTTAGTTCTGCAATACTATGTTTCTGTTTATGATTGGGCAATTACACCCGGATGTGACTGTGCTCAATGATTTATACTTCATTTGGGGATAGTTGCTCAGTGAATTCGTATGATGTTGTTTTTGGTTATTCATTGGGGTGAAATGCAGGGTGGCTCAATTTGAATAATAAACTGATTGTTCATTGATGCATAGCTGTTAGAATCTTAAGTTCTTGATTAGTATTTCAAACGACCATCGACAATTTCGTATAGTTTATACAAATCACACGATTCAACTATACATTTTTTGTTAGTTTTCTTTCACCAATTCTTGAGAAAGAAATTGAAAAGTCATATAAGATTAATGTAAAGGAACTGAAGGAACATTTCTTACCTTATCCTATTTGATTATTTCACTACTTCATTGCATGCACTCTTTTAGCTATTTTATTGCTTCAATTCCAGATTCTTAAATAGAGGTTTTACAAACTCAGATATATGTAAGAATTTTGTTTATGAGCCTTGTCATTAAGTGGTTTTATGTATTTTAGTTTGAAATTATATCATCTATATATAAAATATGTCTGAAATTATTTTTCACTGAATCCTATGGTTTGATACAAATTATGATATATGATTTGAATCTCAATTGGATAACCTTGGTTTGATTAAGTTGAAGTTTGATAAGTGTGTTGTTGTGGTTATGCGTTATTGGAGGTGCCGGTCTCCTTGCAATTTAAGTAAATAATAATAATTAATTGTGGACTTAAACGGCAATGTTTGCTGATCTGAAGTTCTGATGAATTTGCAGTGTTGTTATTGAATTCTATGAACTGGATTTTATACTGTATTACAATGATTTTCCTTCTTGCAGATTCTTGTTGCTGGAGGTGGCATGTATGTAGAGGTTTTTAACAGAGGAGTTATTCCCCTAGCATATGCCATCAAGAAGAAAAACAAAGCTGGTGAGACCAATACTTATTTGGATGGCATCTACCTGCTGTTCACCTACTTCACCAAGCCTGAATCCGTAAGGCCTCTGGAGGAGACAGTGTTAGCGGATGATAATGTTATCCGATCAAGTAGTTTCAAAGTCAGGAAGAGGAAATATTAGTTTCTTTTCAGGTCTCAGGTAGCTCCTTCAAAGAGATGGTTTATAAAAAGTAATGTTGTATTTATCATTTGTTATTGTTTTTCCTTTTTTGTCATTTGGATTCGAGTAATTTTGTAACATGATTGAATTTGATTAAAAGAGAGATGTAGGTGCTATCTATCACTTGCAGTCTGCAGAATTACCATGCTCAATGCAGTTTTGCTATATGTTGACGATTAAGTTGTAAATTTTTTTACCAACTAGTCTACAAATTTATATGGAACTAATAAATTATTTGACATAACCTGTTTAGACGTAGAGTTTATTTAATTGAATATCTTAAAAAAAAAACAGGTCTAGGTGTTACCGAAATATGTAACAAATATGTAATATTTGAACTAAATATGAATATTTAAGTTAAAAAAATGATGAGTAATTTTATTTTAAATAGATCACAAGCTAAAAAAAATATTATTAAAGCATTTTTTTATCAGTTAAATTTATATACAATAATGTGAATGCCACCCTTTATTTAATGATTTTAAAAAAAAAATAATTAATTATAGAAAATGTATTAAAGTCTATTGGTAGCACCATCCAAATAAATAGAATTCGAGTTTGAGACTTAGACATTTGAATTTGGAGAAAAACATTTTTCTATGATTGTTTTATTGGATTTAAATAGGATATATTCGGTAGAAAATATTTATTGTCTACACTTTTTTCTTGAAAGCAAATATAATTGGATATACGTTCAAAACCATATGCCTAGCATAATACGTAGATGTCCTAGCAAGAGAGAGTAACTTGGTTGGCAAGTAAACTTTACAACTTCAAAAACAAAGTGGAATTTAGATAAACATGGTATGTTTCTGTGCAAGCCAGCAAAAACAGATTTCCAATCAATCTAAAAATATAATTACTATGTTCCTGTTGGTCAATGTCTTTTTTCCATTTAAAGAGTCTGTAGCAAGCTCCAAACATCAGATTAATAATGTACAGTATCATTATACAGATCATTATTCTGATTAAATTGTGGACAAAAGCAAGGGTTTTATTTGTGGAGGAGGGATTAAGTTAGTATAAGAATAATACTTTACTCTTATTCTCATTTTTTTAATCTATTTTTAGATATATTAAACATATGTATCTACAATAAGATATATTGTATTAAAATTTTCACTGTTTATTACTTTTAAATTTAAACTTGTTGTGACTTTAGTGTAGTTTTTCGAATTATAAGAGAGGATTGCAGGAGGTAACAAACAGAACTACAAGTACACAAAGAAACAAAAAAGGTAACAACCTAAAAAGTTGAGGAAAGATACTTGACCTCAAGTAGACACCATATGATCATCACATGATGTTCAAACATCTATTTTAGTAATAGGACACCAAACCTATGTCTTGCACTAAACCAGAATTTCTCTATAGCAAAATCTTAGATTGTTGAGAAGATCAACACATACATAATATAGAACATAAAGAGGATAACTGAACAAAAGCTACACGTGTATATAGAGCAAAGAAAATCATACTAGTTACCATAGACCAACTCAGTTCCTATTGCATCAGCAGCAGCACCACTCCACGGAACAACCACTTAAGAATAAATAGCAACAGATGTAGTGATGTATGAAGAAACCAACCCCCACATTCCATTTACATAAAGTAGAATTTTACTGCAATTACCATGCCTAACCATCACCACATGACCCATCCAAGATTACCCATTCACTTCAAACTACAGACCAATCTTTACTTGTACCAAACTTTATAGCATATAATGCCCCCTTATAACATGTGTTAACTGTGTAATTTCCTGCAATGTAGATATTGTTTTCCCATGAACCAATTTCCAGGGAGATTTTGGACATACAAGTCATAACTGTAGTAGTGTTAGTGTTCATAATGAGAAATGGAAGAATAACTTAGCAAGACCGTGTAGTGTGATTCAGCAAGCCATGTAATCATATTTTAGGATATGTTCGGACAAATTTATAGGAAAAGGAAATAAGAAGAAAACAATTAGATAAACTTCTTCAAAACTTCTTAATTTCTGCATAAGTCAATTTATAGAAGGACTCTCATTTAATTTTTCAGAATTTTTGTTTTCTAACTTGTTGATAAACTAAATTTAAATTATAAAAACATTTATAAATACTTATAAATTTTGGAGTTACTTACGATTGCTTTACTATGCTAATGCGGTGTTGTGTTGTACGAGATTGTTGATAGAAAGTCAACAATGGCATGATATTATTGAACGACAACCCTATTAATTAAAACAATTATGGGCCAAGATCTGGTTTGTTTAGTCTCTTTTTTATTTGATTATTACCTAATCGTAGAATTTGCAGCGCTGCATTCTGTAGATTGCTTATTACTTTCTAATATTTCATATTTTTTTTTTGGTTCTAAATCTCGTGATTAAGTTGTTGAATTACATGCGACCAAACGTTTATCGTATAAAGTAGTAGTGATGTTGTGTTAACTAGGAAAAGAAATGTCATGTCATGTTAAAAGTTAATTTGTTTCAATGGGGTCATAATCATGTTTTTTGCACGTTTTTCTTTTCAGTTGAAGTGTATATGAACTCAATCACCACCCAACCAGACATTTATTTTTCTTTTAAGCCAATAATTCGAATGTCTACTAAAGGATTTATCTATGTCTCTACGGTGCTACTTCTGGATATTACATGATCAGCAACATAAGTGGTTGCACTTTGTTTTGATAATTAAAGCAAATGACTAAAATGATAAAGCAGCTACCTTAGTTCTTTGTATCCACTGAAACACGGAGAATCTGCTATGATTTTCATATTCAGATCTGATTCTAAACCCACTCATAGAAAATAACTTAATCTCTTCAATTAATCACGTTCCACCAACAAGAGTGCACATATTGTGTCATAGTCATGGTCAAAATGCATTATGCTCTCATTCATAGGATGAGACAGATCTCTATTTCAGAATAGATGGACTCTGTTGAAATTTTAAAAAAGAAAAAATCTATTCCACATACTAGATATATATATATATTGATTTCAGAAAAAAAAAATCTTAAAAATTGGAGACTTGAATATATTCTTAAACCTTTTAAAATAGTGAATTTGGATTTTTATTCTTACAAAAAGATTTTTTTTTTCTTTTTCTTCCTTATCAAATATGTAACCATTGTTTTCAAAATCACGTTTCTTCAAAATGTGTAGAAGGACATTTTGAAGGTCTGAAATGGTAAACCAAACACAGCCTTGACATTGGGGTCCATATCTGAGTAGTAGTGGAGGATCATATGGGCCTGTTCCACCTCTGCAAAACACGGAATATGTACTAATGCCATTATCATTTTCATACACATCACACATAATAATTATATATCGCTAAATTGCTAATGCAACATCTCAACTTTATCAATGACTATTAAAAGACAATTTTAAAACATTTTGGTATATATCTTCCTTACCCCATTCACCAATTCTACCAAATATTTATTTTTTATGGATCTCTCTGCCACCTAAATAAAGAAAAGAACCAAACAGAATACCATCAACATATCACAACTAGTGCATGCTCAACTAGAGCTATTGCAGAACATTTTCAACCCTCTCTGTCTATTCTTATTCAACAATTTTCTATTAATATGTTCCACCCTTTTGTATCTGTATTGAATATGTGTTAGGGAAGAAGAGAGGGTGTGGTGAATTGGTGATGGATGTGCCTCAAACTCCAACCCCCTCTCCACATTTGTATCCTCAAGAACTTCAACTTAAACTTTACCAAGCCTTCATCTTCTCCATTCCCATACTCTTTTCCATCATTCTGGTTCTCTTGTTTTACTTGTTCTACCTCAAAAAGAGAGCTTCCTCTCTCTCAAATCCACCTCTCCACATGCTTGCCACCACTGCTAATCCTCAAACTACGTATCCTTACCCTTCACAAGTAAGTAGGATTTTCTTTTTCCGTAATTTCAAGTATAACTGCATAACACACTTCATGGATTTAGATGCTATGGCTAGTGTTAAAATCATACATTGATTAGCATATGAGCAATGGAATATATAAACGATGCACACTTCTTACTTTAAGAACTAGTTTTTTGGATTGAGTAAGGTAAACTTAGATGACTGATTTGCTTGCTTTCTGCACTATTATCAGTAATTGAATTGAAAAACTAATAATAGCCCCTTAACTGCTAATATCACAGCCTTGCCGATTAGATCTGACAGTGCAATTTCTTGACAAACTTCCAAGGATTTTATTTGATGAGGATTTTGGAACAAGAGATTCAGTGTAAGCCTTTTCTTGTCTGTTCTTCTTGCCTCTTTCGTATGCCTAAGATTAACTGATCTATTTGTTTGCATTATCTTTGAATGTTAGCTGTGTTACCTGTGTAGTTATTCGTTTCTTTTTCATCAGTTTTTGAACTTTTCTTGACGTGCTTTAATCTCTATCTGTTACACAGAGCTAAATTGTTAGTTTGCTATACTTCAATTTGCCCTCTTCCAAATTATACTCAAATGATTGTTGTTCTTCAAAAGCTGAAGTTTTTTTAGCAGAATATTCGGTTTTCAAATTTCTTAGAACCTTTCATGACATCCATTATTTTCATAAAAAGTTATTCGGAAAAAAGGAAGTGAAAGGTGTGAAGAATATATGAAGAATGGTCCCCTTTTATGACTTGCACACTTGAAGCTGAGGTGACTCACTAGAAAAGAAAAATATAGCATATCTAATTCCTACACGTATAACTCAAATGGATAGTAAAAAAGACAAATTTCAAAAATAGATAGATACTGGTTACATCTGCTTGAGAATTTCTACTTGGCAAGTGGTGGATTGCACTTTAGAAAGTTCTGGTTTCTCATACTGATCCCCTGTTCCAATACATCCGAATTCTTCTCCTTTGTTGATTTGATTCAGTAGTGTTGAACATATTTCAAAGCTCATGAAATATGATTGTGCCAATATTCTGATAACTATAAATTCATGAAATGAAAGCAAAACGGTTGTTAATTTTTTCTTTCTGAAAAAACAGATGTTGTGTTTGCCTTGGAGAATTTGAGCTGAAGGAAGAGCTGCTACAAATTCCTTATTGCAAGCATGTGTTTCATATAAGCTGCATATGCAACTGGTTGCAATCAAACTCCACATGTCCACTTTGTAGATGTTGCATCATTCCCTCTACCAAGTTCCTTAATCCAGCCCCACCAACTGTCTCAGACCCACCACAGCAAGGTGGAACTTCAGGCTCTTCATCACACATCATGTCAATGCCTCAGTAACAAGAAGATGAAGTTGATAATCACACAAATACCACCATTTTTTCCAATGAAATGGTGTATTAATTAGATTATCATATTTTTGAATTGAAAGAAGAGATTCAAATGGCTCTCATGAACCAAGAGTTCTGTAAATTCAAAACCAATAATTTATTAAATAAACTATAGCAGCTTTTCTATATCTGCATTGTTAATACTCCTCTAATAAACTTTTAACCAATTATATTTCTATAAGAGTCGACCACAATAGTTTTATTCTTTAAGGACACTGATTTTCGTTTTCCAAAGCACAACATTCATATGCAATAGTACCCTATGATTCAATGAATGGAGCCTGAATGATCGTACATTGGGCAATCATGATAATGTGGATTATTAGGAAGAAAGTGAGGAAAGTATATGAGTGAATTAGGTTGGAGTATAGGCAGAAGAGGTTAGGAGAGTAATATAATAAGGTAATAGTTGTGTGCACCAAAGAAGAACATCAAATGATTGATTAGAAAGCAGGCCTTTGTTTTCCCTCCTTAGTATATATATAATACTTACTAAAAAGAGATTATTTTAATGATTGTGTTTAGAATTTTATTATTATTATTATTATTATTATTATTATTATTATATTTAACTGTGAATTTATTTTAAGCACTAAGAAGATTGCTATCTTAATAATCAGTCAGAAACTATTTTATATATAGTTTCAAAAATAATTATAAGTAAAGTTAGCAAACTAATAACTTTTATCTGGTATAAAAATTATTGAAGGTGTAACACTCTTACTTACATAATATATATAACACGTATATACACTTTCAGTTCACTTGTAATTGCAAAATATTTCAAAATATATTTTTCTTTTATGGAATTTAAAATACACATATATCAAAATTATTCATCTTAATAAAGATATAAAACTAAATCATGTTCATTTTAAAGCATCAACACCTATAACTTCGTGTGTGCTCCCTGGTTTAACATAATTATTATATATTTAAAATAAAAAATTAGGGTAAGCTAAAAATTTTAAAACATTATTAATATAATGAAACTTTTAATTAATACAATAAAAATTTTCAAGTAATTCATCACTTCTTCTATATTCCTTTTATATAAACATTCATATTTACTATGAGTTATATCAAACTTTATCAATCAACATACAAAGACATTTTCACTCCATTTCCAAAAGACTCGTGCATCAATTAAATTCAGATATTTGAATTTATCATACAACTCCAGCTGTGAATACCATATAACTCTATACACATATGAATCAATCATCTTCTTACGACCGACACGGTTAATCCACACGTCATTTCCTTTACAAACCATAGTTATTTATATAAACTTTCTTCAACTCTCTTACCACTTGATAATTTTCGTCTATGATTTTAACGTATCATGATACCTCCTTCTAAACAAGTTTCAAAATAATACACATCCTAAACAATCCTAACACAATATTTCTTTTCTTAAAATTTTATATTTAGATTATATTTCTACATGTTTCACCATCATACATCACATGTCATCATACGTTAGCATAAACTTATTCAATATATATATATATATATATATATATATATATATATATATAAACATATAATTAATTATTTCTCGTACAATAATATAGATTATGACTGACATGTGAAGAGATTATATATGCTTTTTGCTTTCAAAGAATTCCTTCCTCAGTATCATCCAAGGCGACTTTTTGGCGTCCCTTCACCCCATGTAGCACAAGTGTATGCAAATTTGAAATAAATGCATGCATTTTTTTTAATATTTACCTATATATATGGGGTAAACCCGTAACTCCTCTTTCTCTGCCTACCTCTCCATTCAAATCATGTCATCTAAACAGCAAAAGTAACAAAACTTTCTCAACTCCCATTTTTATGATCATGTCATCCAAACAAAGTGTAAGTAAAATATCTTCCCTCACTACCTACCTTTACCAAGAACTAACTTTATGGGTAGGCAAGAATAATATCTTTTGCAATTACTATTATACTGCTCAAGACTGTTGAAAAGGCAAGAATGTTGAAAAGGAACTTCAGAACAACACACCTGTAAGCGTAACCATTTTGGTAATATTATCTAAGAAATCATGTTCCATTTCACCAACTACTCATGGTCTAAACTTTCTCATATTCTCATTTTTGCATACATAGGGGTGGGGATACGTTAATTAACAGCCACAAGCCCACCTAATCCGAGTCTTATAACTTGTACTAAGAAAAGAAGCTATATGCAATCTTCAACTATATTACCCACTTACTCATCCACACAAACCAACGATAAATGTTATTTAGACCAAACAACAGTGCAACATAACTAATTAATTCCAGGTTGACCAACACTGTGTTTTAGGTTTTGGAAGTAACTACCATACTTCTAATCTTTTGGATAACTATAGGCTACTAATTACATCATCATCTTTAATGAAGTATTATGATTTTTAATTGTTTTCACACTCAAATATCATGTTTAATGCTACCAAAATATTTTGTATATCTTCAATAACATTAAATGAATGATTAAACCTTGTTGGGGTTTCATAATCTTGTGTAAAAGGTTGCTTGTGAGTAAGGTATGTAAAAGGTCAAAACTAAACTAGGAAGCATTTGATGATCATAAATTGAAAGGTTCCCTGCAAAAGCTATGAAAGGCATTGGAATAAAGCAAGTGAACCATTGAGTACGGTTGCCGTTGCTCCTGCCTACTGTATCAGACATGAAACTCTAATTAAATTCCAATAATACACACATCATAGCATAGAATATCTTATCTCTTTGCATACGTACTTCAATTCAATCTGAAATGAACCTTCTGTGGTTGTGGTTGTGGTTGTGACTGTGGAGATGCCATAACACTCCACAAAAATAGTCAATGATTTCCCAAAGAGACACACATGCATGCATGACAACCACATTCTTAGCTTATTATTCCACCCTTTTTCCCTGAAAAAAGTCGAATTACTCAGGTAACCTAACTTGGGAAAGATATATAACGAGTCCTTAACCATCAAACAATTGGGTGTAGCCAGATAAGGACAGAAAGCATTTACGTTCATTGAAGTGAATAATGCCCAGAATCCAAGTACTGAATAATATAAGGACAACTTGGTTTACCAAATTGTTTTGATAAGTTTGACATCGATTAAACTATAGAAACCAAACTGATATTCATTCTACATAACATAGGATCTAGCTACTTTGATTATTGGGTCGAGAAAAGAAATAGGTTGATTATTAAAGCTGGTAAAAAAAATTGGAGAAGCTATACTTGTAGCTACCCCGAATTATAGTTAATACAACCTACCTACTATGAAAAAATAGTCTACTTTTTTAAAGAAAAATACATTGACAAAAGAAACTATAACCTCTTAGAATAAGCTTAATCAAAGTTAAACTAGTTAAGAAGAATCAAATAAAAGATTTAGATTACTCTTATATACAAGATTTAGACTACTATACAAAATGAACTACTATTTCCTAAACAAATAGTTTTACTTATTTGTTTGTGTCTGAATTGTGAGAAAATATGTTGTAAATGAAATTTTCCAATTAAAAATAAATATATTAATGTTTTTTTTTTCTTAATATTGTACCTTGTATCCTCTTGTTCAGAACGAAAAAAATCAAGTTATAAAATGTATTAAAAATTGAAATATAAATTAAAATTCTTATATTAAGTATGAATACACAATAAAAATAATATATAAACAAAAAAATCATATATTTATTCTTTTAAGATTTTGAGTTTTGAAGGTAATATCACTACAAAATGAAGTACCTGTGATCTACGTAATATTTTAACTTGTAAGGTGTTGGAATTTAATTAGTAACCCCTTTATTTTTTTTCTGTTTATTTGAATTTGAATTGATTGAATAGGGTAGTCTTTAGGTTCTATTATATTCTCTACTAGTGATGTTGGTGGTAAACATATCCAAATTTAATGTGATTCAGAGTGGCAGCATATTCACAATATATCTAATATTTGTATCTTTAATCAACTCAATTGTTTTGTACTCTTAGATCTTGAAAAGAGGCATGTTAATGAATGTTTTACCTGCTCTATCGTTGGTTTTCATCCCTACTAGTTCAAATAATACAGTAGATCATATTAGTGATGATTCATCAAAGAATCATTAATTATGTGTTTAATTGTATAATGACTTGAAGTTTACATAATTCTTTTCTGAATTATAGAAAAGTGGTACAGGAATAATTTTATAGGGTGTATAAAGAAACATTGAGTATATAGCAAGCCATATAAATAATATTTGTCGGAGAGCTTCTTCATGCACCTCCGTGATATCAGCATGCAACTCCATATAATAGTTGAAAAGACAAAAATTATCTTTCTTCTAAAAATTTAAATCTAAAATTATCCTTCATCTTCACTCTATCCTACTGTGTCGTTTTCCCTGTATTCTTCTCTCCTCCACTCTTTAATTTGTTATCCCTGCATCCCTTCTCCCCTGCACCATTTCAATTTCATCTCCATACGCCTTTTCAATTTCTTCTCCCTGCACCATTTCAATTTCTCTCTCATGTACCTTTCTAATTTCTTCTCAATAGATCCTCACATGATAAATTAAGGCGAATATAGATTATGTACTAACAAATGCATTGCCATCTAATGATAAATCATCATACATATTAATTTTCTATTTTTATAAATAATTGTTTTGAAAGTATAATACTAACTGATCATTTTATACAACTAATTAATAATCGTCAATTAATTAATTAATCACTACTCAAAATATCATGAGCAGTAGGATGATATCAGTCTTACTAGGTGGACAACAGCATGGTCCTCATCATTAATAACAATAATGAGATAACAAAAGTAGGTCTTGCATGTACAGTTATAAATTATGGCCCATGGATTTGGTCTCAGTCTAAACCTAGTAAATAGCCTCCTATTGCAGATTTGGGGTGGGCCATTGAATCATAACTATAATTTTAATTTTATAAAATTAAAGGAAGACCAAAATTTAACTTTAATCAACATCAAAACTACATTTAAGTAAATCTTCAATAAAGAAACTCTTTCTTCAATCATTTTCTGACTGTGGTATGTGGAAGGTGATTGGTGATATAGGTGTTAATTAAGTAGAATAACATTACCCAATCCAACTTAACATGTTACACTGAATTTTTTTGATTAAAATAAAATTTATTTAACTAAATTCAATTCGATTATAATTATCCAATAATAATAATAAATAATTGTGAGATCGATGAGCACCACAGTATATGTTGTATTAATTTTCTTGACTGATTTGTTGGTGGCATAAATATTGTAGAGGTGCACATATCTGTCTTTTTCTTTTCCAAGTTAATTTTCTGTATTGAGAGTGAGGGGGTGTATTATTGTGTACAACATGACATAGTCACAACTTGTGCTTTTCTTTTTCCTACTCTTTGTAATAAAAAAGTTCATTTAGCTTCTTAGAGTATATTTTTTAATATCTTGGAAGTGTATTCATTAGTAAAAATCTTTAATTTATATTAAAGGTGTTTTGGCATATATCTTTATTCTCTTCAATTTTAAAGAGTACCTTTTATATACAATGTATTTCAAAAAGATAATAAGATTGAGATTTTGGTGAGAAAAGAAAAGTGTGGGCATTCACTGGAAGATCAAATAAGGAAAAAACAAACACCTCTAAAGCACACAAACCAAGCTGAACTTTTTTTTTAATATAATTTTAGCGAAAGAACAGTAAAATTGCTGAAAATAACATTTTATTGGCTTCAGGGCTCATCACATTTGACCACACAATCTGATAATGCCTAGTCAGTCACATACCCCTGCTATGATTCCAATACATATAAAACAACTATGCTTTGTCCATAAATCTCATGAATTTGTGCCCAAAAATCACTGGTTCTCAAAAAGTGTAAAGAAAAAGAAATACTCTGGTTGAGTTTGAATTCTACTTATGGCCTGAATGGGGCAAAGACAACTACTGAATTGTGTCCACCGAATCCAAATGAGTTGGATATACCTGCAGTAAGTAAGCACACTTTAAGATCAGAAACATCGAATTTTACATTATTACTCTATTCAATCAAAAATATCATACATACCAACATTAACTTCATGCTGTTTCTTAACGTTAGGGACAGTGTCAATTGTAACACTAGGCTCCAAGTTCTGCGGAAAAGTTAAATAATTAAGATACTGTGAGAATCAACAAAAGTTACAAATGTAACATATTTGATTTGATTAATAGGATGAATTTGTGGTTCAGAACGTTACATCTTGGTTAATGCTTGGATGCACCCAGCCAGTTGTTATGGCTTTGATAGTTGCTATGGCTTCCAAACCGCCAGCAGCACCAAGACCATGACCAATCATTGACTGAAATGATTAGAACATATAACAATAAGCTTCAAGTTTAACAGCAGAATCCAGTTAGGATTATGAAATATTTTGAAGTATAATAAAATAGGAGAAAAGAAAAGTTTGTTACCTTAGTTGCATTCATTTTCAACTGTGATGTGTCCTTAAAAACCTTTTTGATTGCATTAACTTCAGCCAGGTCACCAGCCAATGTTGATGTGGCATGAGCATTCACATAGTTCACCTATACATTTAGAAATTAGCCAATGTTTTCAAAAGTAACATTCAATGTTACATGTATGAGTCCAGCTTTGGTACTGATTACTTGAAAGTAATCTCTATTCCTTACCTCTTCGGGAGAAACTCCAGCATCTTGTAAACTCTTGGTTATGCAAGATGAAACTCCTAGTCCATCAGACCTTGGATCAGTCATGTGATGAGCATCACATGTTATGGCACCTCCCAAATATTCTGCTATTATGGTGGCTCCCCTCTTTTGTGCACTCTCCAAGCTCTCCATTATCTTTTTTCAGTGATAGAGAATCAAGTTTTCATTAGGTGAACAAAAGTCAGTTAAAACAAAAACTTGGTAAGCCATATGTTGGGTTTAAGGTTCTACCAGCACACCAGAGCCTTCACCCATTACAAAACCATCACGATCTTTGTCCCATGGTCGTGAAGCCCTCTTGGGGTCTTCATTCCTCTGAGACAAAGCCCTGCAAGCAATGAAACCTCCGACACCAGTAGGCATGATTGCAGCCTCAGTCCCACCAGCCACCATTATATCTGCTTCACCTCTTCTGATGTGATTAGCAGCCGCATAAAAACAGTAATTTGCTGTTGCACAAGCAGTGGAAATGGAGTAATTTGGACCCATTAGGCCTGTGTCTATAGCCAACAAAGCAGAACCCATGTTGGTGATGGAGTAGGGAATGAAAAATGGAGTAATTTTCTTATATCCCTTCTGGATAAGAGCTTCCACACCAGAAGAGAAAGCCGTTAAACCTCCCATTCCTGTTCCCACCAGAACTCCTATTCTTGTTTTGTCCATCTGATAGAGAGAAAATGAATGTATAGCTTGTTATCAATCCTCCTAATTAAATCATTCGCCCAATGAAAAGTAGTGATTACAACAAGGACAAAACTAATATACAGTTTGTATTGTTCTTCGATTAGAGTTAGATATCATCTTGATAATCTGCATAATCCTTTAATGCAAACATTTATTATTCATATTAACAAGAAGAAACTCTAATTCTGATAAGAGAAATAGCATTTTTGAGTAGCTACATCTAAGTTTTTTTCCAATAATTGCCAATATGGTTAGTGATACTGACAATAAAGATTCAGACAAACTAAATTAAGTTACAATCAGAATTTTCCTTGTTAGTTTGGCAACTACACATTGCAACTTCAAACAATTCTGTGACTTACAGTGTCAAGGACTTTTTGTCCAAGGTTGGCATCATCGAGTGCCCTCTTGCCTGCAACAATGCAATACCTCCAGCAATCATCAAGGCGCCGATCATTCTTGCCATCAATGTAACCTTCTGAAGAGAAATCACGTATCTGACCTCCAAATCGGACAGAGAAACTAGAGGCATCAAACCTATCTATAAGGCTTATCCCACTTTCTCCCTCAAGAAGTTTGTTATAAAAGGCGTCAATGTCACTGCCAAAGACTGACACAAGACCCATTCCTGTTATAACTACCCTCTTTTTTGGATCCTTTTCTCTCTTTGGTGCTGCAACCGTTGGGGAAGCCATGGCCTTGATTGTCCTGCATCTTGGAGCTGCAAGGGCAAGTGTGAAGCTTCAATTAACAATTAAGGATTTGATGAAATACATTCTAGGTTACATCACAGATTAGGATCTAGGTATTCTGAAGTGGGTAATTCAGTTTAGAGAATAAAATAAGTGATTTGATGAAAAAGTCCACCTTTATTATTCGGTGCTTTCCTAATAAATGATACATATGTTAGAATATGAAAAGTAAAATTTCTGGTGAAAAATTATGTATGACAAATATTGAAAATTGGTATGACAAACAGTTGAAGTACTACTTCCTACAGAACTTTAACAAATGCCAAGAATAGTGAACAAGTTGCTAGACCCTCCTAAGTGATCATTATTGTAGTTGATTTGCATACTTATGAAATTCCAAAATCCAAATTCTATTAGTACCATGGGTAGGATTAGGTTGGTAATAAAGTAAAAGTAAAAAAGTGCAAAACCATTTAAACAGGGAATTGGATTTGGTGCATATACACATCCATGCAATCTCTTTGTTAGATGAAGATTTGACAGTTCAAATTTGAAATGCATATTCCAAGTCTGATTTCCTATGATACATCCGATCTTGATCCAACAATTAGGATCAGCTATGCTTTAAATTCTCCGGTTATCAATACAAGATACACTACGTGGACCAATCCAACAAAAAGAGAATACAGAAAACTCTCATGATATATGATCTGCATTTGAGAATCTAATTTTGTGGCAGCCCCTAACAAGGAAACACAACACACACATCTGAAGAGCATCACATGAAGTGAAAGTGAAACCGATTCAAACAAACAATAACTGAAACCCGAGAAACATGGAGAGTGTTTTAATGTGATATGTTAACTAAGATCAGTGCAACCATTGAAGCAACTAGTTGCTAGTAAAGTACAAGGATCTTACATGAAGAAGGTGAAATGTAGTGGCTTGGAATAGGTGTGAGTGAAGAAGGCATTTGCATTCGCTGTGGCAATCTAAGCCCCTCATAATGAACCACAGACATCTTCCTATTGTTTTCTGGGACACTGTTTCTGAGCAATGCTCCTAAAGGACATGTACCAGCAATGCTTGCCATCTCTTTCTTCTGTGTGTCTCTCTTGATGTTGAGTTTTAAAGTAAAGGAAGGAACTTTGGATTGTCAGGGGAAGAAGGAGCAAATGGGAAAGAAAAATAAATTAAAACAAAACAAAACAAGCATTGTCCAACGTTTGGTTTGGTAAGTCCGCCATTGTTCTGTTGTCCTGGATTGTGTGTGTATGTAACCAATGGGTTTGGCGAAAAAAACAGTGATTGTTTCCAAAATGTTATGTTCTCTTAGCGGTCTCTTTTAATTCCCTTAACTACCTGAACAACCCCATTGAACCTTCAATAAAGAAAAGTGGTCATCCATGGCACTTTTGTTGGTGGATCATGTTCGTTGTCCTAACTACTCATGCGGCTTCTGTTTAGGTGAACCCTCAGAATTGAGAACTTTTTGGAAGCAAACACACTTTTATTGTAACTAAAATACTTTTTCTTTTTTTTTTTTTTTTTTTTTTAATTTAATTTTTATTTTTTTTTTTTTTTTTTCTTTCTCACAATATTTAAATTTTTTTTCCCCACCAATGG
>Ga0099824_1001669_pt1 | contig 31641 bp, 15 predicted proteins | sample SiratrowhiteBW_FD_76837 | JGI IMG/M metagenome (GOLD analysis project Ga0099824, IMG submission 76837) | Root nodule microbial communities of legume samples collected from California, USA - Siratro white BW | ecosystem: Host-associated > Plants > Roots > Nodule | place: USA: California... | reverse complement strand
CTGTAAGAAAAAAAAACACAAAGAATAATGATAAAAAAAAAGACATATAAAAAAACACATACTATATATATATATATATATATATATATATATATATATATATATATATATATATATATATATATATATATATATATGTATATATATAGTGTATATGTGTGTTGCAATCTCTCTATTTTGAGCGTCCATTGATCTGTGTTTCGCTCAACAAGCCTTGTTTCGAATACATTTTATAGGACCTGCATCTTTAGTGAGAGTACTTACGGCATCCCCAGGTTGTGCTTTGATGTCTGTCTTGGGAAAATTTGTAACTTTTTTCCCAGACTCAACAAAGAAGGCTCCATTCAAGAATATATCACCCTCTGATCTCCAATTCCAATTCTTCCACTCACTTTTAGGTGCGTAATCCCTTTTTGTCACCTGTGTATATCATGTGAAATTTTATTAATGCATATATAGAAATTGAAAGAAATGAAAATAAAAATGTGTAGGGTTTTGTTTGAAAATTTGTGGCATGAATATGTAACATTGCATACTTCTTTCGCATTTACGTCTTTCGGGGCGCAAAAACGGTTTCCCTGACTAATAATGGTGGGTTGTTGGCTGCCGCCTATGGCATACATTAGCCAATGAGTGTAATCATTGTTAACAACGTGAAAGAAGCCCCATCTGCACCTTGGCATTCTCTGAATCAATCCTTTCCCGAAATGGTTGAAAGCCACAGTCACTTGCATCACTTTATCTCCAGAGAAGCTATTAGTGGCGCCTAATAACAAAACCTGTAAAACCACAACACAAAATGAATCAATGCTATTTTATGCCGCATAACTACACAAGAAGGAAGAACATATCAGATATGAAGACGTTAAAAGGGAATGACATTAAAGTTTTATAGTTTTATAAAGAATAAAATTGTAGAAAATAATTATAATATGAAAAATTATAAAAGCTAAACATGAAAGAAGAACATTATCAATAGAAGAAACATGCATATAAAAAAAGTGTTTTAAGAGGTAGAAAGTACAATTAGGTATAATTACATCATTATGTTTAACAAAATGGCAGTTGGAGATGGTAACAGCTGTTGATGCACTAACGACATCAATGAGGCCATCATCGCAATTGGTCATGGAAACATGATCAATCCAAATATTTGTGGCTCCAAAGACTGAAATCCCATCGCCATCACTCATGGCGCGAATTCCGTAATGGCTCATGGAGTCTCTTATAAAGCCACCACTAGCTTTCTTAATGTCATGGATGTGTAATCCGTGAATGATGATGTTTTTCACATATTGTATCGTTATTTGGGCACCATCTTGAATGTGCACATTGGCACCACGTGCATCGATCGTCTTGTTACTTGTTAGAATAAGCTCTGCAGTCAACTTAATAAACATACTTCGCGCAAAAATGATCCACAATGGCTCTGTCTGAGTAGCTGCATATCTCAATGTCCCTGGTTTAGGGTTCACTAGGTCGTTGTCGGAATTATCGCTTACCACATAGATTTTTCCATCTTTTCCCCCAGTTGTGCCGTGGCCAAACCCAATTGCACAATCTGCTAGCTTCTTGCGGTTGTTCGCCCAATTTTTGTCACATCTCCAACATTTGTCAATGGGGTTTGTTGCCTGGCATTGACCATCGTTTGTCGTTAAGCCCCTTCTCGTGCTATTGAAGCCTTTCATCGCTCTGCGAAGCCATACAATTTTCTTTTAATTTTCATATTCATCTATGGTTGATGAGTTTTTGGCAAAAATTGAAATGTGAACACAAATTTTTCATTTTTAATGAATATTTTAATAGCTAAGCCAATTCATTAAGCTAAGTTATTAAGTTATTGGTTACATGTACGTGTGTGTGCAGAACAACAACTAATACTTTAGTATGCAAACGCAATAATGCATGCTTCCATTGAAGAACGATTAAAGAAATTTAAATGATGCATGATACATAGACTAAGAAGAAAATATTTTGGCAATATATACATCTTGACGTGTGTATTGAAGTCAGAGGTAACTTTCATGGGATCTGGCTTGTAAGCTTGTTTTGCAGCTTCCGTTGCTTCCTTTAACCGCCTCTGCCAGACATGGTCAAAGTGACCTATCTTAGCCTTAAGGGTGGGGAGTATAGCAAGAAAAATTACATAAAACAAGAGCAAACTAAACTTGCTTGATTTCATATATAACTGTTGTTTCATTCTCTTGAAGATCTTTTAATTGTGTGTACCTATAAGTTTATGTTTTCTTTTGTGTGTTTTTCAACTTATGTAGTTTTATAGCATTTTAAGTTTCCGTAGTTTATGCTAGAACCGATATAAATGTTGCAAAAGATATACTTGGATGCTATATCTTTGTGTGTACAAATATGATATTGTCAAGAAGAGAGTGGATATGAGTTGATTTCGGTGTACATCTGCTATATATTTGTTGATGATTCTAGTCTTTTTATAGATAAAATCATGTGATACACTAAAAGTTTTGAATTTCCTAAATAGATAGAAGATAAAAAATGAGGGAAAATAACATGATACATTATTATTATTATTATTATTATTATTATTATTATTATTATTATTATTATTATTATTATTATTATTTGTGAGATTAATTGTAATTAACTAATATTTCGGATGAAATAAACACAATAATACAACAATTTCAGATATTTAATGAAAAGTTTGATAACTTCAGCAAACGCCATAGATTTAATATCAATAGAATTTGTAAATAAGAAAAATAAAATTATATAACCCTAGCTTATTCCAATGTTTAATATTATTGTGATATTTTGTCTCTTTCTTTTGATTTATGATAGTGATTTTAGTGTTGAAGAACTAGTAATGTTATTCGAGTTTAAAGTATACTCTTGCCCGTTATAAAAAAAATTGTCATGTTATTTATTTATGAGGTACATTTTTACTGTTGTGTTGAACATATGTTCTTGATGATATTATTTTCTTTAGTTAATTTGTAATCTATGTTGGATTGATCATAACCTTAATGAACGTGCTAAATATTTATAATTATTATGCAGACTTGATGAACAAAAGTAACAATTTTTTAATATTATTGTTTAAATAATTGACTGAATCAACTAACATGAAAAAGTTGATAGGAACTTTTCTATTAATTAATTAATTAATTAATTAATTAGGATTATAATTAATATCAAACATGTCTTCATTATTTATTATATATAGAAATAGTAAAAAAATAAATGTTAAAGAAAATACCACGATTAAGTATATTTATTGTATATTTATTGTATACATATATCTTATTAGAGTGTGAGAGTACGTGTGTGTCTATATATATATATATATATATATATATGACATATAAGGGTAATTATTTTAAATAATTTTAAGACAAATTTTTAATCATAATTATCATTGATTATTTTATGATGAGATTTTGCTTTCTTTTTTAATGACAAATCTTATTTGTTGTTTGACGAATTTGTTTTCACACTAAATTTGATTTTTCGACTAGTAAATTATTGATTATTTGTTGTTCAATGCTTACTTTTCTTAATAATTTATGTGACGAAGAGTATCATTACACAAAATTGAAAGCTATCTTTTTCATAGGAGTTTAATTCGTGTATTAGGTTATCTTCAAAAGTTGTTTATAAAAAATGTTTAAATTAAATAATATTATTTAACAAAATTTTATATTAGAGGAAATGATGTAGCATTATTCATATAAAGGTTTTAAGAATTTTTTTTTGAATATGAGAAATTAGTGAAGACAATTTTAGAAAATAAAGTAAACAAATTTACTTTAACTACCTCAATAATGAGTAACTTTTTTTTTTAGAATGGTTAAACCTATCTATAACATTTTAATTACTATAAAATTAAAATAAACAAATCATTTAACTAATTATACACTGTAGATGCTATTAGAAAGTTTAAAATAACTCGTACATACAGTTCAACCAAACTATCTTAAGTTTCCTTATTTTCGATTCACAAGTTTATATCTTAATCTCCCTTCATTTTCAATTGAAAGGTATAAAGTAAGTATGCAATTATTACTAATTAATTATATCTGTTCACACACTGTGATCAATAAACTGAGATACTTTTTCTAGTTATCAGATAGATCTCACGGAGTTTATTATCTACCTGTTTTTAATTGCATTTTAGAGTTGAACTAAAAAGTAGTTTAATATAAAGTGAAACGCCCAAAAAGTCAATACAAGGTTTCAATGGTCTCTATCAAGTTTCAACGTTCAATAATGTAAATTTTATTATTTCTCAATGATATTCCCCCCTTTTGTAGCCAAATTTTAAATTATATTATACCATCAAGTTGAAAGTTATTCAATTTTAAAGTCTTAAGCTTGTTGCTTCTAATAATTACGTCCAGTTGGTAAAGAGAAAAGTGAATGAAACAGAGTAATCGGGTTTTATATCAACTTTTCTCTTTCTTTTAATCCTATTTAGGTAAATATAATCAGGTTTTTAAATATTAATATCAGATCCAACAATTTATAAACTACCAGCACGCATCTAATATATTATTCGGATTTTTAATATAATATTTGAATACCAGTAATTTTAAATTCATATTTGAATACCAGTAATTAAGAAAAAGTATCGCATATAATATGAGTATTTATAAATTCTTATAATAAAATTTTAAAATGTCTTTTAGAAATACAGTATATATCAAAATTTAAAACAAGCAGATATTTATAATAATTTTAAGAAAATCTGAAGCGCGTAGTCCATTTTTTGTTAATGATAACATCTACAGACCTTTTTATATTTTATATTACTTGAAATAATTGTATAAATTAAAGGAAAATAAAATATTAACTTATATGTAAGAGGTGAAATACATAATAAATAATAAATGAATTTTTAATTGTACATTAAATTGTTTTATAATATTTCACACTGTCAATATATTTTTACAATTTCAGCTTAAAAGACTTTTATTATTTAAAGTAATTTAGATGACAATTTACTATCATGTAATATAAGAGTGTTGATTTTAAAGAGAAGTTTAAACTTTGATGATTTCATATTAATTTATCTGTTAATTAAAATTATGCTAAGCAAAATTATGATCAGTTCTTAATCAACTTGCATTCCAGTTACTTCTAATTAAAATTCAATATTATTTGAATTGTAACTAAACAATCGAATATTGTTTTGAATATAAGAATAGACTGATTTGCCTCTTTTTCTAGTTTCATAACAACCCTTGTTTCAGAGAGTTGCATTTGTTTTCTTTGCTTTGCATTTGTTTCTGGTTGATTCTAAAAATCTATTTTCTTATAATGTTTTTAATGTGAAAAATAATCTTTTACTTATTTGATTTTTAAGATAAGAAAGGAATTTATAATTTCAAATAAATGAAGTTACTTTATTAATATTTGAATTATTTTAAAACATCTGTTTTTTTTTTTTTCTAAATCTTTAATATTGGAGGTAGAAAAATTGGATAAAGAGAAATTTCTGCCTTATTAAAAAAAAAGAGGTCTTTCCTCTTTTATTCTTCTAAAATCTTAAAAAAAAAACGATTTTCTTTCATTTCTTTTTAGATGAGACAATTACTGCAATCTTGTCAAATTTAAGTAACAGTCAAAACAAATAAATTTTTAGTAAAAAATTAATTAAAAATAATTGAAATAATTTATTAAATTAAAAGCGTTTTCAGAATACAGTCATTGAATCAATAAATAAATTTACACGAACATAAAATAACGTATTTTTATTATTTTTTATTTGTACACAAAAGTATTTTTATGCAATGATAAATACTGTAATACTAAAAACAAAAAAAATATATAGTGTAAGTAGTATATGGACAATTTTTTAATTTATCTTTTCTCTACCGATGTCAAGTGATATTTTTAACAAAGTTGACGAAGGAAAATTATTGGACGTCAACGGAGTTGATCCTTACCTTATTATAATTTAATTTAACAGAAAAAAAGAGGTGTATTTATATATACAGTGTTCATATGAAGTCCAAAGCTTACAAGTGGGTAACCTTGTAAGTTAGATAAATTTAGACGAAAGTTTAACACTTTCAAACCTATATCGTGCCATTCTCATTTTCTATGCCATTAATACAAAACTGCATGTGACGTTCTTATCTTTAATAAATATCTGACACATGCCACATAAAATTTAATTTCATACGTAATTTAACTAATAGAGTAATTATGTAAAGCTTCATATTGAGTTTATTTATTTGTTTAATCGTTCATATGAAATTTTTGGGGACTAACACAATTTTATAAGCTAAATACGTTAACCAAAACATATAAAACAAAGTACAAGGTAGAACTTTAGTAACAAGATATGCAAGTTGACGTTGACTTGTAACATGGATAAACTTCATCATATAAGGTTCAGCATATTTTATATAAATTGTAGTCAATATCAAATTACAATCCTATATGGTTTATACGTTTCTTTGATATTATATTAATATATGTTTGGACAAATAATCTAGTTTTTCATAATCTGAAAAGGAGAATCTAGTGATTGTTTGCTAATTAGGTATTAACGATGAAACCTTTCTCTCATTTTCGTAGTAGAAGATTTTAAGAGAAAAATAGAAATTTTTAAATTTATAAAATTAGAAAAATTAGAAATTTAGTTTGAGATCCTTTTCCAGGAAGATTTCTTGAAAAAAAAATAAGAAAAATACTTATTTAATGATATTAAGAATAATAAAGTTATTTTCAAAATAATAAATCAAAACTCATTCAATCAAAAGTTTTATAAGAGATTAGTGATTCTTTTTATAGATATATAGTTTTTCTTGTACCTAAGTTACAAAAGATATAAGACTTAAACTATAAGGGTGACACATCCAAGGTAGATTAGTGCTTAAATAAGCCTAAAAGCAACATTTCTAAGTGATTGCGCATTGAGGTTCTAAGCTCTTTTTTCATACTTTCTTTAATGACTTAGACATTTTCTTTTCTTTGGAGTAGTCATTCATACAAGGTCTAATTCGATGCCTAATAGAAGTTCAAAGCTAGTCTACACATATATCTACAAAATCCTACAAATTAAAAAAAATGTATACTTATACAATTTGTACAAAAATAAAAATAAATAAAAAATCTTAGTATTTTTAATTTTTAAAGTAGTACGATCTTCTTCAAGGCTTCACCTTTTTCTATCTTCTTAGTCATATATTTTATTATAGGTCCAATATGTTGTTTTGTAGATGATCCTCCATTAATTAAGATTGTGATGAACACTTAGTTAAAGTCATTCAAGTAAAATTTATAAATGAGTGAATATTTTCAAGATATGTATAGTTTATCAATTACACATTTATTGTTTATCAATATCTCATCTAACTTAAGTGTGAAGTCTCTTTGTAACTCATTCTACAAAGTGATGATATAGAAGCTTGAAGTTTAAAAATTTAATACCAAACTTGATGATTAGATGTTTCCAACCATAATTATGTAAGTGTTTAAGTTGTTGATCTTGTATTTGGTCTTAGGTTTGAATTATAGTTTGTATGTTTAATGTGTTGTAAGTGATTTCTTTGAAAACAACCATGTTAGCTTTGGAATAAAAGGTCGAATAGAACTTAAATATATTTTACAATATTTTTTTTAAAACGATTGTTAATAGACAGTCATTAATATAGGGTCTAGGAATGAATATATACTCATTGAAAGAGGTTTTTAAAAGTGTTTTCACAGAGATTGTGAAACAACCAATGCTAGTACAAATAGATAAAGCATAAAACGCTTGGATTTTATCATGTTTTAAAACAACATTAATCTCTAATATAATTATCATATTTCCTAATTCACACATGTAAATTATTTATATTTGCACCTCTATATAAGTAAATTACAAAATCACAATCTTCTTATACATTATAACAATCTCAAACCATTGATTATATATGTAAAGTATTAACTTCCCTTAACTAGGTTGAAATATTCCTAAGCTTTCATTAACACCTTAGAAATTCAAAATCAAATCGAAATACTCTAACAACTACCAATCCCTATACAAGTAACATCAGAAAGGAGAAGCAAAAGACGGAAATCCAGGTAAAGAATAGCATACATACAAACTTAAGAATTGATCAATCTTTCCAAGGATATAATATGACAAAACAATGATAGTCAACATCTTTTTCAAAGTTGAAGACAATTCAGAAAAAAAAGTTTCAATGAGATAAAATTTTAGAATGAAACAAGAATTAAATGTAGAACTTCTAGTTATATAATTTCAAATTTTTATCCATATATATGGACAATTATTTTTACTTAACGTTATGTTATAGAAAATAACTGCGTTTAAGTGTTTTTTCCTTTCTGTATTTAAAAAAATATTTTATTTTTAAAGCTATTGTGAAAAAATATTTTATTTTTAAAGCTATTGTGAAAAAAAATGTATTTTTTCTTTAAGTGTTTTTATTTTTGTGTCTATAGTTTTCATTGTGAAGATATTAGAATTATTTTCTTTTTCAGATAAAAAATCACGGGTACTCTATTTTTTTTCTTTAACGGTTTTTCTTTTATTTTCTATTTCTTTATTAATATTTTAAATTTTTAAATAGTTGTATTGAAATCGACTTTATCAACTTTCACTTTATAATGATTTGATTATAATTTGTTTGAGAAATAATTGTTATTATTAAACTTTATCAAGTAGACATGTTTACTAACATTGTTTAAGGGATTGACAACTTGAAATTTAAGACACTAGTAATATTATCTTTTCCTAATACTAGTTTTTCGTATATTCTCAAATATATAGATTTGGATACTGTTGGAGACTTTAAACCAAATTTCGGAATATATGCAAGTATGCTTAAAATCACTTTTAAGATAATGATAATTGTCTCAATTGATATAGTGGATTTTTAACATAATTAACATTTTTCTTTTCCAAAAAAAATATGATTAGCAGAGTATCATAATTACTAGCAGCCAATAAAACTAATGATTTGCATTTGTAATCTTATTTAAAAAGTAGTGTATTATTTATCGTATATATATTCATTAATTTTTAATAGATTAATAATGTAGTTAATATTTTAAAATAGATATAATTATAAAAGTATCCATGTTATTATATTTATATATAATAAAAAATAATAATCAACAACTTTGCTTATTTTTTTTCATTTGACTTTTTAATTATGAGTGTATCCCAGTTTATGTCATATATAGTATAAGGTATGCATAAACAAGCTGGTGCTTTGAAACCCTAGATATCTATCCTTAACATGCACCAATCAGAAGCGTTATTCTCCTACAACCCTAGATCAATGCTCTCTCTATATCTTGACGTGTATTGCACTCTTTGCCAGAAAAGACAAAGTAAAACGAAGGGAACAGATATATATAACCCAAAAAGAGAAAAGTATAAGGAGATAGCGTGGTGTTGGTAGTAGAAAAGTTTAAGAGTTGGTATTATTTAATTAGGTTTAAAGTCAGCACATATAACGAGTCTCGGATGATTTGTTTCATGTATGGAGTCTTCCCTCTCTGCCAGATATTTATTAACAACAAACTGATAATCATTCAATTTGAAGTATGGTTGATTTTGAAACCGGTGACTCCGTCGTGGCTTTTACCTTTAGAACTATCTCATGGTAATATGAAACTTGAGATTTTCTACGACAAGACCATTAATCTTGATCTACCAAAACTGATATCAATTGTGTTGTGGATGGCATGAATTATGAGTGACTGACGAGTAAAAAGAGTTACGTCTTTATTAATGGCTATAATTTAATAAATGTTCGATTCAATAATTAGTATTTTTTGGTGTAAAGTAGGAGATTTGGAGTACAAGAAATGTGGTGAAAAAGAAAGGGTTAGATTGGTGATGAGGAGTGGCAAAAGTTTGACCATGTGAAAGGCAATTCGGCCCCATGTGACTCTTGCAATGCTCAAAAGTTCAACGATGCCACTTGTATAGTAGGCGGTGTCCGACCATTGCGGCTTCAACCCCTCTTTCACTTTCTCTGACATTTTTCTCAAACGTTGAAGTTGAATTCTTCCACTTATTATATACATATATTCTCCACATTGAAACAATACTTTACTCGTCCAATGTTTTCTTTTAGTGCAACTGGATTGGTCTAGGTTTGACATTTTAGTTGTACGTGTGTATCCGTGTTGGCTACCTCCAGCTCCAATTACTCATTCTTCTTTTTTTTTTTTTCAATTTATTTGCTATTATTTTCAATAGTCAAATACTTCATGCAGGTCCTCTCTCTATATTAACATCCGAAGAGGGACCATGTTTGCGGACCCAACGCAGAAACAAAGAAAGAAAGAACAGTTCTTTTTTCTCAATATGGAGTTTGCTTCAGAAAGATCTGGTCATGAAGTCAAGAAAGAGAAGAGAACTGAATCCAGTCTTGGAGATGAAGAACATCGTCGTGAACAAGAGATTGTTCTGCAGGTGAAAATTAATTCTATGCTATTATCTAATAGTATGTGGTAACTTCACAAATATATATGTCCTTCTTTCTGTATCTTGAATCAGGGTTCTGTGTGTTTGATTTGTTAATTAGTCAAAAGGTTAAAAAGAACAATCAAACTGTTCTGATCTCGAAATTCTTTTTTTTTTTTTCTCAACACCTGCAATCAATCTTATTGTTAGCACTCGGATAATCGGTTCAAACCTTTTAATTTTTTATTTATGTAATATAGTTAAAATTAATTCAGTTTTAAATATTTAAGCAAGGGTTTTGTGTATTTATGTTCAATTATTATATCTTCAAATAAAAACTAGTAATTGTTGAAATTCTTGAATTGGGCTTATGTCAAGTATATTGAAAAATAAGAAGTTTTGATGGAAGATTATAAATCCTTGTTGTGATTTAATGGCTTAATATACTAAACTGCATCTTGTATTCATTTATAATATCGTTAGATAATTCGTTATGGGCATATAGTATTTCTCTTTCATTTGTTCTTTGGTTTCACTCTATTGACGATATGATTTTAATACACTAAAAGGAACATGGTTTATCAAATTAGAAACATAAAATACGCATTTGAGGTTGCATTTAAAGCAGTTTATTTATCTTATAAGATGTTCCAATAATTTGAGACTCTATATACTTGCAGAGATCTATAGTGATCTTTATTTTATTAGAGATATACATAGAATAAGTTTCTACATATACTTTCTTCTGTTTTGTCTTTACATGACATGCACTATATAACTTAATACTCAATCGATCTGGTTCAGCAAAGTGCTATTATAACCTTAATACATACACTAATATTTAATAATTGTTTGGTTTAATGAACATTGAACTCGTGTCCATGCACGTATATAATTCGGCGTTTTTAAGTTGACTCATGCATGTGCCGGAAAGCTAGCAATCATGTTATTGATATCTAAAATATGACAATTCATTGCACATGCAAAACGGAAAGATTCTCAGTTTCTTCTTGTATCAAAAGAAGGGCAAAAATTCTTTAGATCTCAGTTCATCATCATTAAATACACTTTGCCAATTATTTCATGTAGTTGAATTCTAAGTTCCACCACCATAGAATGCAGTATTTCCAAATTTATATTTTTGTTAAGAATAAGGAAAAGGGTAAATGAACTATATATATATAAGCCTTGGTAACCCTAGTTAGATACTTGGTTCCAAAGGAAAAATTATGAGAAATTAAATTGCATTTTTGTGTATGCATATTGAGTTTTTAATGGTTTGGGATGTTTACAGGAACCATCCATGGCTACTCCCGAAAGATCCACTGTGGAGGCTGGGCCAAATGCTTCTTGCCTATCAAAAAAGGAAGAGGTTAGATTTTTCAATAACTATAATATTCATTTTATTATTTTTTATTTTTAATTTCTCAGACTCTAGGTATAATTTTTAAGGAAAATAAATTATATTCATAGTTTCTACTCGTTTGAGTTTAACCAGAAGCTAGCAATTCATTTGGGTTACTCTTATGAAAAGACGATCATGTCCTTTCATTTTGAATAACGTGTTCCCGTCTCTTTCTTTTATACACGTTATTCACAACTCATGAATGAGTTATATTGAAAGTCAAAATGAGTCATGGAGAAAAAAGGGAAAATGCAAATGCTAAGAGAAACTCTCCCCAGCTACGAATTTGATTGCGTGAATAAAACGAGTTTAAAAGAATTATAAAGATTAAAGAAATTTTTAATCCTAAAAGTAGGAAAGATTGTCACATTATTTTTTTTTAAGTTGTAATTATTTTCACAATTAGTTTCCAAAACTAGCATAATGGTTACTAAGTGCTTGAGATGTTAAGACTCTAAATTAGTTAGTCACTGTTATTTTAATATCTGGGTATATGTTAATATTAATAACCTTGTACACGTAATTTTTTTTTTCTAGTTTTGAATTAATGCCATTATTAGGGAATTATTCTTTCAGATTATTATTTTTTTTTTAATTCTCTCAATTTTGGGGCTAATGTGACAGTTCCTATAAATTTAGAAAGAAAGAAAAATGAACATTTTCTTAAAAAATGCCCGAAATTTAAGATACTATATGTGATATGAACATTTTTTAACGGTCACTAAATTTTAGTATGATTATGCATGGTTGCAGGTTGATGAACTTCAAAGTGCAAAAGCCGAAATGGGTGAAGTTATAGAAGAAAACCAAAGATTAAAGACGCGTTTGAACCGAATACTAAATGATTACCGAACACTGCAAATGCAATTCCACAGCATAGTTGAACAAGAGACAAAAGATTGTTCTGCTAAACCGAACAATGATGAAGAAACGATGGAGGAAGCAGAACTAGTTTCCCTGAGCCTTGGAAGAATTCCAGTTCCAAGAAACAACGAGAAAGGTAAAGTCCCTAAAACATTGAAAGAAGAAGAAGAAGGGTTGTCCCTTGGATTGGAGTGCAAATTTGAAACATCAAAATCTGGAAGCACAACTGAACATGTGGCAAATCCAAGCCCTACCAACAGTGTTGAAGAAGTGCCAAAGGAAGAAGCTGCTGGAGAGAGTTGGGCAGCAAGCAAGGGACACAAGACACACAGAGATGGTGGAGAGGTTGAGTTTTCCCAACAAAACCCTGCAAAGAAGGCAAGAGTGTGTGTGAGAGCAAGATGTGACACCTCAACTGTAAATACATACCTCTTATCATTGCTCATTCCATGCAACCTTTTTGTGTTTTATCAAAGTTTTTAATGAAAAAAATGTTATTCTTTGGTTGAAACAGTTGAATGATGGATGTCAATGGAGAAAGTATGGACAGAAGATTTCAAAGGGAAACCCTTGTCCTCGAGCTTACTATCGTTGCACAGTTGCACCATCATGCCCAGTAAGAAAGCAGGTATATACATACTCTTATGAGGTATCAATTATATATATATATATATTACCCTATATATTGCCCTAACTGTTCCTCAACACTTCAGGTGCAAAGATGTGCTCAAGACATGTCCATATTGATCACCACCTACGAAGGAATTCACAACCACCCTCTTCCTCTCTCAGCAACAGCCATGGCTTCCACCACTTCTGCAGCTGCTTCCATGCTATTGTCTGGATCATCAACCTCACACTCAGGATCAAGACCTTCCCCAAACATCACCACCACTGCTGCAGGTCTTCATGGAATCAACTTTTCTCTATCAGATGCTTCCCAATCAAAACAATACTATCTTTCCCATCCTGCACTCTCATCTTCACCTTCACACCCCACCATCACTCTCGACCTCACTTCCTCTTCAGCCCCTTTTGCCAAATTCACTTCAAATTCAAACTACAACCCTCAAAGGTACCCTCCTTCCACCAGCCTAAGCTTCGGTTCCTCCGAATCCAATGCAACTTCTTGGAGCAACGGGTTCTTCAGCTACAACACTCAACCATATAATAACAACAGGAATGCGAATGTGAATGTGAATGTCCTTGGCAACATAAACCTTGGAAGACAACAACCAATGGAGAACATGTACAGTTCCTTCATGCAAAGGAACAACAATCCAATCCCTCCAGCACAACATTCTCTGCCAGACACCATAGCTGCAGCAACAAAAGCAATCACAGCAGACCCTAATTTTCAGTCAGCTTTGGCAGCGGCACTTACTTCAATTATTGGCTCGGGAAACAGTCAGGGAAACCAAGGTGCTGCAGAAAATCTGAGTCAAAAAATAAAATGGGGTGAATTGTTTCCATCATCTTCAAAAGTGAATGGATGTGCTTCAAGCTTCTTGAACAAATCGCAAGCTAATTCACAAGCAGGAAGTTTGATGTGTCTTCAGCCACCTTTGCCACTTGCTAGCCCCAAAAGCGCTTCAGGGTCTCCCGGAGATCATAGAGACAAGAAAAATTAGTTATTGGGATGTTTGAAGGGTGAACCTGTCGCCTACATGGGAAGGCCATGTTTAAAGCAAGATTCAGAAGGCTGTGTTTAAAATGTGTGTTAGTTTATTTAATATTTTAGGATGTGATAGACACGTGATTTTGTAATGACTTTATCATGTTAAAATTTTACTAGCTAGCTTGCAATTGTATAATTAATATGGATATATAATTTAGAGAATGTACACAAATAAATATTTTCTCTTTCATTTAGTGATTTTTGATGATGTATATCACATTTTAGTTTGTATGTTCAAGTTAAGCAAAAACATCGTTTTTGAAAGGTCTTGCATTTGTATCAGAAAATTCAATTAATCTCTTATGAATATAATCAGTGTTTTCTTATATTAGTGCAATTTTACTCGTTCATTATAAAATGGATAAAAAATAATTATTATGTAAATAAATAATTCAGTTTCAAATAAGTATAATTTCTGATTAAAGAAATTGTGAAAAGATAACAGTACTTCGTTTAAATTTGAATGAAGTTGTGTGATTCATCTTGTGATACTTGAGACGACCTCCATTACACTCAAATCGTTAGGTTGTCATACAATTTTGCCTTCTTCAAAGACCTGAAGTGTCACTTTTCTCATTATTGTGGATATTATGTTTTGTTTAGTGATATTGTTATTTGGTAAATCCATGATTTCCATTCAATTGATAGATTGAATTTGTATTTAATTGAGACATTTTAATTGTAGTGTGTCGTTGATTTCATTTTTTACCATTCTTGCAAAATGCTCTTTGCAATTCACTTACAATTATAGATACTCAATTTCAATTATAGAGGGTGCAACCTAGACAAACTTTTATCTAAATACTCAATTCTCATTAACATTGTCCAAATAATCAATTTTATTATAGTTTACTATTCTTGTTCAACGAGACTCTGTGTTCACTGAGATAAGCCAGAAACAACAAATAGAACATTTTGAGTTTTTCAAACATAAGGTATTATGATGTTTATATGTATAAAAGTGAAATTTTTAAGAGATCATTTTTAGAAAAACTCATATTATTTTTCTAATTTTTTAATAGTAAAAAACTTTTATAATAATAAAAAAAAACTCTTTTTTTTCTTAAATTATAATTTAAATAAATTTCTCTTCAGAATTTGTTTATCTTTATTTAAAATTTGTGTTTTTTCTAGAAAGAATACTTTCTTATATAAGAAAACTTTCTTAAATTAAATAACTGAGTACGTAATGTAAAATTTATTTAGAGATAGATATTTTTTAAGATTTAGTTTCTTGAAGTTATAGAACTCATTAGAATCACCGATAAAGATGTTCTTAACTCTAACTAGATCTTTGTTATTTTACATTCTTTTATTTAACATATATTTTAAATATAAATTAACATGAATTATATGTTTATCAATTTACGGTAGAAAAAAAATTCAAACAAAATGATTATTGAATATAATGAAAAAGTAGTATGACAATGTGATAAAGGGTGTCATAATTCATATTTTAATTCCATGATGACGAATTCATTCTTATCTATAATTAAATTTGAGTGAAGAATTCTTTGGTAACTTTTGCATTAGATAAAATATTTCATGCCAATTTTTTTATTAAACTATTAAAATACAAACATTTAATTATATATCACATTCAATTTTAAACAAAAGGAATTGAGTCTGTTCAATAACGTACAAAAACATGTTGTTGAATATAAATTTCAATGGGGGATGTAGCTCAAATAGTAGAGCGCTCGCTTTGCATGCGGGAGGTACAGGGTTCGATCCCCTGCATCTCCATTTTAACTTTTGGTGGTTTTTCTTTTCTTATGAATCTCTTATTTATTGACATTTACGTCTTTTTATTTTACTTTTTATTTTTTTCTTTATTTCTTACCAAATAACTCGAATTATTTCACCATTTTTCATTTTTCTTTTTTCTAAACCAAACAAAACATTTAGACTGTGTATGGAGAAACTAAACAAATTTGTGGAGTGTTCTCATGTTTAACTTGAATTGAAATTGGATATGGTAAAACATTATTCAGTTAGATCAAATGTTGTTTTAAGTTATATTCAATTAGTCACTTTATTTATTTATTTTTTAATTTCTTATTGAAGAATAAATGATTACTGGTTTCATGTCTTCGTTGGATTGCAGTCATGATGATACTCCATAGGAAGGAGAGGGTGAATTCTTGAGCCAGAACTCTCACTGGAAAACAATTTTGAAACATCTAACAAGTGTCACTTAGGTTCTTTTTCCATCTTGTGTATTAGATAAATGTATCCCATATTTTGAGGCATGTTCAAATTCACTCTCCAATTTAAGGAAGATTGTCGAAATAAAGCATCAACTATACGATTAGTGTCTTGCATGTTTCATTCAAATAGTAAATTTGAGGTTCTAAATATTTATCTTGATATCAATTAATTAGTTTTGCAGCTCCAGTCTAATTGTGCTACTGAGGTATTAGTTTGGATATATTAAAAAATCAACAGAGTCCTCTATATGATGTGAGTTTTATATTTAAAAGAATGTGTTAATTCTAAAAAATATATTTGAACAGAGTTTAAAAATATTTTAGAAAATTCATAAAATAGTCCATTAAAGAGAGTAGAAAAGGTTATGTAATGATTTTTTATGTTCACAATATGTTTTTTAAAATGTTAAAAAAAAATAACCAACATGCGGTAAACTATATATTTAATTATTTCTTTACATCGACATCATTAAAGTATCTTTTAACAAATTTAGTTTTTTTCAATAAGTTTTATATTTTGATTTGAGAGTAATGTTTACAAATCTTCATTTAATTATTCACCACTATAATATATATATATATATATATATATATATATATATATTATATAATAATATAATAATATAATGTATATATAAACATAAATTAATATAACATTATACATTTATAATGTTATAAATAAAGTTGTCGTAAAAAGATATAATTGTTAATTAAATTAATAATATAATGTATTATCTTTTACATATTTTTTATTTTCTTAATCGTTTGATGGAAATTGTTTGAATGAATTTATTTTTTCTAATGAGATCAAAATTTTATGACTTTATTAACATGAACATAAGTTAATTACCCAAATAAACATAGGATTGAATAGTATGTTGTATAATTTGATCATGTTTTTTTCAGAGTCTTATAATCACTAGTTATAGAAAGAAATATATTCACCAAATGACATGGTATATTGATTACCTCTACCTAAAATTGTTTAGGCAAACTAGCATTTAAGATTATGCAATAAGCTCTCTTTACTAATGTCCTATCATTCTTTCTGTTACATCATTTTTTTTTGTGATGCATATCTCACAATTCTATCATAAGCTACTCCTTCATTGGTGTAAAATTTATTGAAATCCCTGTTGCAAAACTCCAACACATTATCTGTCTTGAGTCATTTAACTTTTCTCTCTATTTGCTTCCCCATTAGAGATTTTCATTGCTTGAACTTAATGAATACATCAGCTTTTATTCCAAGACACAAATCTAACCTTTACAAAAGTAATAATTGATGAAAGTTAACACGTACTTCACTATAACATGGAAAGGAACACTTGATTGGCCCCAAGGATTGTGTTATGTGAACTATAATGTTAAACTTTACTCAACATTTTTTACCATAAACATAATAATCAGAAAAAGCTAACTTCTTAGTTTGATGCTAACCAAGCAAGTCTTTCTTGTTAAGCTCATTCATCTTGTGATCACTCATATGGCCTAATCTAATATGTCATAAATGAGTCTAGTCAACTTCTGAAATAAAGAAAATTACGGTTGCAGCTACCATTATAGTGTCTTACGAGATATATAGTCTATTTTTTTAACTTTCCCTTCATAACTAGCCAGACACCTATAGAAGCTCTTAAATCCACCTTCCCGTCATATAGTCAGAATCTAAGGTGCTCAACAAAATTAAAGTCTTCGAGAGTTCAGGAGCATATCTCACATCAGTTAATGTTTTTCCAATCTCATTAACCATCTTAATTTGTATTACCTTTACCAACTATGTTACATTCACCATCATTCCCCATCAAAACTTTGTCAACATTACTCTTTTGAAACGTGACAAACCAATCTTTATTAGAAATGATGTGGAAAGTACACATCAAATCAAGAATCTAGCATCATTTCTTCCATAGACAATGAATTTCTATCATAAAAATTTTATGTCTACAAAATTTTCATAAACTCTTAACAAAGACTAAGAAGAAGAACTTGGTTCTTGTTATCTACATTATCATTAGTATCTTTCAAACTAATAATAATCTAGTTGAGTTTATCAATATACTTATAAATGCTCTTATCTTTATACATTTTCATGATATACAATTGTTTCTTCCAACTGAGACGATCATGGAGATATTTATTTTAAAACTTTTCCAAAAGTGTGTTTGTAATCTTTTCTCCATAGACTTCTCTTAGAACTTTATCACCTAGTAATAACAATATTATGTTAATGTTATGTGTCTTCTTCATCATTGTGTTCTTCTATAGATTGGTTAATAATTTTGTTTTTCCTTCTAATGCCAACTCGCATTCTTAATGTGTGAGGAAAGCTAGCATTTTCATCCTCCACTGGTTGAAGTTATTTTTATCAGTAAATTCCTCAACATCATCACTCTTCTTTTAACACCAATTACTGTGAATTGTTTCTAATGTAAAAATTTACTTAAGGCAAATTATAGAAGAAAAGCTCTGTTAATGAGAAAATAATATATACAACAAAGTAACTCTCAATATGTTACTCTAGAAAAAACATATATATAACTCTTGTTAAACTTGTGAATATGATAAACACTAAAGTACATATTCATATTATAACATCTTCTAAACAATCAATGGTTATAACGATTTATAACTTTAGTATCCTTCTTTCTATTATGTTTTTTTTTTTTATTTACCAGAAATACTACGAAATTCAAAGAACAAATACAAAGCATAACAAACTGAAAGCAATAAGACTAAAATTTAAGCCTTTGAGTTAGAAGTTATTAAAATTGAAGTAAAAGACACCGTTTAAATTTTCAAAAGGGCTTCTCTCACCTTTGTGGATGTCTTCTGTTGTGTCTTTATTAGGTTAGTTTGTTCTTAATTTCCATATTTATAAGTTTAGAAAACAAAAATTTCGCTGCATTTTGTAGTTGAACAAAGTGACTTTTGACCCATTGAAGGACTAAGTTGTGTCAGTTCCAGTGCCTCCAAGGGCTAAATTGCGTCCGGTCCAAGATAATGTGTGTTTGACACCGTGTTGTATAGCACTCACAACATGTATATAATTTTAAATTTCAAAATTATTTTTTAGGAATCTTTATTCATGTTACAAATATTTAGTTTACACTGATTTTCCCTTTTTGCTGACTGTTATTATAGCATATATAAATGTCACCTAACTTAGACATGAGCATATATCATTTAACATTTGACATTAATTCACATAAAGGATCAGAATATATTCACTTTGACATCAATTTACTAGATCAAAATAATTAGTACAGAAGAAAAATACTGTTTTTATGAAATAAATCTCCACCCTTCACATATAGATGGAAACATTTATAGACACAAACAACAACATTCAATGCAGTATGGTTTGATTAACAAGTGTGTATGAGACATGACACAAACACAAAATATGCGAAGGTGACCAAGCGAAGAGAAATGCAGCCTATACAAAAAGCACGCTCCACACAGAATCACAAAAATTCAGAAATGCAAACTGGAGATTGTTTACACCACTTCTGTCACGCTGATCTCTTCAGTGCTCAGAGTTTCCTACAAGATTACAAAAAAACCATAAGCTATATATTTTACTACTTCATATATTTAAAAGAAAACTAAACAACTTTTTTTCTTTGTTAAGATTCAATCATTTGTCATGGCATAAAACAATTTATTACAAAGAAAAAAAAAAACAAAGAATCAAAATATATACCATATTTTCTTTGTTGCTCTTTGGTTCCCTAGCTGCAACTGAGAGCAGAAAAAGAATTATGGTGAGTGTTAGACTAACACAACTAAAAACGAATCATAGATATAGCATAACACAAATATTGCTGTGCACATTTGGGAACTTGCCTTCTTTAACATCAGATTTCTTTCCCTGCTTCTTTACCCTGCCCTTTTCCTTACTTGGTTCTTGCTTGCTTGGCTTCTCAGATTTTTTAACCAACATATTATTCTTTTTGTCTAGAGAAGGCCTTGGAGTTGTGGTGTTGGTGCTGGGGCTGAATTTCCCTCTCAACCTGGATCCAGTATTACTCTTTTGACATGTCTCTTTCTTTGTTGAATCTGTTGAAGGTGTGAGTTGGGTGGAATTTAAGCTCCTGGGTTTCAATTTTCTACTCTCAATGGTAGAAGAAGAGCTATGGACCTCATCATCAGAAGACCGAGTTCCCTCTTCTGGCACATGTGAAATAGTTTCAGACAACTGCAACTGCTCAATGCTTTCTGAGATGTTGTAGCTCTCAAACAATGCTTTCACAGTTTCACCAAGGCCATCAATTTGTTGTCTTCTCACATAAGATTTTAGCCCTTCTTGCATTCGCCCGAGAGGCTGTGATTCACATTCAAAGAAAAATAAATCATTAGAAAAATTGGCTCAGTTAATGAGCAAACAAAAAGATGCTGCATTTGCACATAAGTTTGCCAATATGTCATAACAGATCCATAAACAATAAGACAAATTACTTTCATACTCCTTAAACCAGTTAAAGTAATAACTTCTCAACAGAACTCAGATTACTAAAAATGGGGAGAAGGACATTAATTGCTAAAGACACAATTTTAGGGATATAAATATAATGTGTTCTAGGAAAATATGGCATGTCATGTAGATGTGCGTGTGCATTTGTCTGTATTGATTATTTGATTTATGCAGTACCTCACATCCTGCCTCCAAAGCTAGTTTGAAGAAGCCAAGTGAAATTGAGTGTTTGGCAGCAGTTTCTGAGAGCTTGATCTGGTTTAACCAATATGAAGCCGAAGTTAAAAGATTTAACTTTGCTGTCTTGGAAATGTCAGAAATGGGTGTTTTGCTTCTGCCTTGACCTAAAGCACTCTTCCCAGTTCTAGTCTCAGAGATTGGCGTAATATTGCCACCCAGCTTGGGTCTGGAAGTGGCTGGTGATTTGGCAGGAACTGAGAGCCTTCTGGGTGGCTTGGCACTGCCAGACTTGTCCTTGCCACAAAAATCAATAACACTCACACTTTTACTTACACTTGAAGCACCCAAACTTCTCCCCCTAAGAAGAAAAATGTAACTTCTTAAAAGACATACACATATCAAAATTCACTCCTCCAATCTTAATTCCCTAAACTAACTCATTCAATATTTCTTTCATTTCTATCCGTTGAATTTAGTTTAAAATGTAAAAAAAATGTAGAAATTAAAGTAAAAGCAAAGCAATTACCTCTTTGTTTCATAAGGATTGGAGCAAATGGGTGCATTATCTGACTTTTCTTCCTTGGATTTGTTGGCGGAGCGAAGCGCATACTTTTGAAGCCTGGGTCTTGCAGTGTTCCCTGAACCATAAACCAAAACAGAACACTATATAAAGTGTTATTGCATTGTGAAAAATTAGAAAGAAGGGTGTGAGAGAGTGAGTGAGTGTGTACCAGAAGAAGCAGCAGCAGAGGACTGTTCCATGACTGGTTCTTCCATGTCTGATTCTGAATTGCGAACAACAACTTACGATTAGATTAGATGCGTGTAAGTGCTTATGAGTTTGTTTATGATGTTATGCCGTTTGTTTGGAATTATTTATACTCGGAGATTGTTGGGTGTCGTTTTGGGTTGGGGCGGGAAAAACTCAAAATTTGGAACGTTGATCTTGACCATGCTGAGGTGGAAAGAAGAGGCTCTGTTGATAAACGGTTAGAATGGAATGAGACAGTGATGAAAGATGAGATTGGTGGGGCTCGATGGACCCGTTTGCAAGCAATACAGGGTTGGTTTTCTTCAACATCAGAGGCTCCTTCCGTTATTCGAAATTTAAATTTCAAAATTAAACTTTGGTTACGTCTAGGTTTAGAAAAGCAAAAAGAAAAAATTGATTTTCGCTTGTCAGAGTTTGGAAACTGGATTATACACAGGGTAGTAATAGATTTTATTTTAAAAAAAAAATTATACAGATATAACACATTTCTTTAACAGAAAAAAATATATATTTAAGAAATGTTTCAACATTTACTCTCACATACACATACATCTATAACACATTCTTTTATCAATAAAAGAATAAATAAAATAAAGAATCCGAAGGATGTTTCAATTCTTGTACAAAACTCTTCAAATTGTACAATCTTTTTTTTTTTATTTTAATTCATGAATTACATGAAAAATAATCAAGTCATGTATAGGATAAACTATAAAAGAACAATAACAATTTTTAATTTATGTAAAAAATATAGTGTTAAAAAGTAATCTAAATTAAAGTGACAAACACCATAAACACAAACCAAATATGTACATATAGTTTTAAATATGATATAAATATTAGAAATAAATATATTTTTTTATTAATACTTAACAAACTTACAAAATAAAATACTTTAACAATAACAAAATTTAAGGTTATCCAATATAAATCATTCAAATTAAAACAAAAACTAAAAAAACTAAAAGATCTTTATTAGTTTTATCTTCTTTATCAAACACATCAATAAAAATATTTTCCTCCTCTAGAGGTGGGATGACAAGAACATCATCTTCTTTCCCACCACCTTAGATTTGACCTTCAACCAAACTTCATTTGAATTGGGAATATCATTTAGATCTATATTTTCATTTTCTACTCCTTCTTCAACAATTTTCTTAATCCACTCATCATCTGATTTAATATGTCAAGTTCAAACTCCTCAAGTGACCTTCTTCCACCATCCTTTTTCTAAATACAAATAAACATACATGTAAGTAATTATTAATTTAGTATATTTTAATTGTAATTTCACAAGTTTTAAGTTCTTACCATCTCACATGTGTTCCAATTATGTTCACATCTAAAAGGACTACATGTCAAACTAAGGATGCGAATAGCTACCCTTTGAAGCTCTGGATGTTATCTCCATAAGACTCCCACCAAGCATAAGACTCCCACCAAGTTGTTGGATTCTTTTTCTCAATTGCCTTAATAGCCAAGGGGTTACCAAACAATTTTTCTTATATGCAAAGGTCTATGGAGTTGGTTTTTTCACCTTTCATCAATAATATTTCACAAATATTCATGACTAAAAATAAAAGAATAATAATTTGAATTAATATTGTCTAATTTCTAAGGGATCAATTCTAATGTTAAAAAAGAGGTGGCAAAATGAGTTAAATGTGACCTCAACAAGTCTCTCCGCTTTGTAAAGTGGCTTTGTAAAGTGATGTAGTAAAGAAATTAAAGATGTTCTAGAATAAATATAAAGTAGTAATTTTTTTACAGTTTGAAATAGTATATTGATGAACATGTTTTCTTTTCAAAATCTTCTAGCATCAAGTCAATGCAATATGTGCTATACATGGAGTCCAATACATCGTCTTCTTTTTTCCTCATTAACAACTCACCAACTGCTTTATAATTGGCAGCATTGTCTATTACAAATTAGACAGTGTTTTCCTGGCCAATTTCTTCAACAATGTCATCCACCATCTTAAAAAATTTTATCAACTATTTTTTAGATAGTAGATGCATCACTAGATTTTAAAAAATCAGTTCTCTTTGGCCTGTTAACTAAGAAGTTCAATATAGTTCTTTTCCTCTTGTCGATCCACCCATCGATCATTATTATTGTGCAGTCTGATTTCTTCCATGCAGTCCTATGAACCTTCAAAGCCTCTTTGTTGCTTTAAGTACTTTACTCTAATCTTATAGTATGAAGGTGACTTAAATCTTGGGCCATAATTTAAAATTGACTCAATCATTCTCCTAAATGTTTTTCTTCTTACACATTAAAAGATATGTCATTTCCATAGAAAAACTGTTGAGGATTAAACACAATCCTCTACTTTCCAAAACAAGAGGAGCAACACCAAGAATAGAATGACACCAAAAATAGCAATAATAATAATAACAAGAAATTAAAGGAACAACACACAAAAAGATTTTTACGTGGAAAACCTTATCAATGTGAAAAGTAAAAATCACGGACACAAGCCAGTCGATCAAGCTCCACTATGATCAAACAAGAATACAAGAGAGTCTCAATATCAGCATATATCAATGCTTACATCCAACCAATACATTGAAGCAACAAGCTTCCAAAATAGAGAACAAGGTAAAAACTTACAATTCCTACAACACTCTGAAAACTTATTTCTCCCAGAATAATCATGGAATCAACGATCCCAACGGTCAAAATGAAGAACAATGTTCGATACTGGTGTCAAAATATCACATCAATCCAACGGTTAACGAGGCAGGAGTCACGATTTTACAAAAGCAGGTTGCACAAATTTAAACCTTGAGCTTTCTACTCTCTCTCACTCTTTGGTTGCTTATGTTAAAATGACAACCCTCTCAACTTCCTCCTCTAACCCTACTTCCTAGGTAAAAAGTAAAGTGGGCTCTCCTAATTTTGGGCTTTTCTCCGCATAGGTAGGGAGCCTAACCCAACTAAAACTTTGTTACATCTCTATAAGTTTTTCTCTTTGATCCTTCTTGAATATTGATTAACTGTGGTCTTTGAGCATATTGTCCTTTTCTTAAAAATATTTCTACTATTGCTCACATCCCTCTCTTCAATCCTCTTTGTTTTTTCAATTTCTATAGCATCATTCTCAGTATCAAAACCTTGTTTTTTTTTTCATTAATCTTTGTTGCAAGCCCACAACAACTTCAAACATTTCTTTTTTTACTTCATCAGTCACACTTTTGCAAGAAACAAAACCTTTTGAGAGTTCCCTTCAAGTGGTGTTTCAAGCGATAAACCCCTCCTATTATAGTCTTTTAGCAAAATTTGCATTGATTTTTTCTTGGATCGCCTAAAATGCATATTCAAGGCTTCTAAGCCAAGTCTGTTCTACTACTTGAAGCATTTTTTTACCATTATTTTAGAGTGAACATTTTGTGAGAAAGACCTATTGTCAGTGGCAACATCACTAGAAGAAGGGTTAGAAACCCCATAAACCATTATAGTTAATTTAACAGTGCTTCTGCAATTTATTTTGTAAAATAAATATTAGTACATAAAGGAAAGATAAGAAATAAAGAGTGAAAAACATAAAAACAAAGCCCTTAGTCTTATGAGTCTGAGAGTGCTAGTGGTTTTGGTGGAACAAGAAGATACAAAAACAAAATTGTGAACTTCTGTGAGTTGGTGAGTGTGAAGAGGAAAATATACAAGTTAAAATTGCTTTCATTTAGTTTTATTTTAATTGAAATTGAAACTCATTCAATTCAATCAAAAAGATAAAGGAACACTACAACAGAAAATACCTTAATTCTTAATGGGGTTTTGAAATTTATTTTGAATTTTAATTACATTAACTTTAATTGGATGGTTACAGTTGACAACACATACTAAAGTAAAATTTTAATTACATAATTTTTAATTAAAATTAGGTTTGAACTGAATACATTCATCTAATAGAGTGAATTGTTGGTGTAGGGAACAATCTAAAAACAATTGGGATCACACACTTTTATGAGATCACACACTTTTATGATTTGATTGGACATAGGATCTTGTTATTTCACGATCATGCGTAAGATTTGATCATGCATAAGATTTGAATCACATATAGTATGTACGATCCTATGATATTACAATTAAACTCTTGATTTTTAACTACCTTGCCACTAAATATTATTTGGAACACGATCACTACTAGCTAAAACACAAAGGTTTACAAACAAAGTGATATCAAAGATCACAAGGTTTTTAACTAAAAGAAGGTAACTTCCTAAGACAGATAGAAGATGATAAACATTTTTTAAGTTGTTCTCAAACACGAACAATGTTATTCTTCACAAATATAGGGCTAAGGATTGCTTAAGATTACAAGAGTTTGTTGTCATCCTTGTTGTAAAAGTTTCGTCAACCTTTCTTAACAAATATCTTCTTTATAAAGAGCTTAGTAGAATAAAGTCGTTGTAATCACTTGGATTCATTCTTAGACAAACTGAAGTTCTTCTTCTTCATCTTGTGTTTGTTAAGGCTTGGAGTTTAGATATATATTAAATGCGTTTGACTTAGTATTAAATGTGTCTGGCTTCTTTATGCAACTCTTCAAACACAACATGACTTATTAGACCTAGGATAGGTAGCTTCTTTCCACCTTTTGAATAAAATGTAGATCCTGATATAACTAACATCTTCTTTCCCAAGAAAAATTGTTTATGTCGAGTAACTTTTAGTATGAATTAGTTTTTGATATAGACAAAATATTGTAAGATCCTCTTGAAAAATGAAAAAAATGAACATTCTTTACAAACATCAAAATAAGCATTTATAAGTTTGACGTGTATAATAATGCTCAAGGCTTGTATTTATTAGACAAAACACACAACAAAAAGTGCATTGTCCTACAACACAACAAATAGTGCCTTTGCAGTTTAGTATTATTTTTCTTCTTGAAAGTGTTGTAATATATAAATGTTTTGCAAAGTTAACTATATTTATAGGTTATTGGTTTCTTCACACATCTATAATTTAAAAACTCATTCATCTTTCTAAAGATTACATCTTGTGAGTTATTTTTGTTAAACTGTTAATTCTTTTCAATTTATATATCTTGAATATTTATACATAAGTTAAAATTAAGTGAACAGGTGGTATCATAACATTCCAATCTCAATCACAATTTAATTAAACATGCTCAACTTTTATGATTATGAAATTCATTCATAACTTCTTATAAAACTCATGTTAAGTGGTATTAATGTTCTAAGTTTTAATTAATATAATGTTCTTCATTATATCTATTTAGTAAGAGAAGAAAACTAAATTGAGATAATATGAAATGAAACTTGTATGATTTAGAAAAAAAAAAAATAGCCAAATCAATAATACTAGAGTGTTTTTTTAAAAGAACTTTAAAAGTAATTAAACAAAACGAAAGTAAATGTAAAAAAGATAAAACAAGTAATGATTAAACTTTCAAGATGCAAAGCACTTAAACAAATAAATTGCAATAACATTGAATACCTGAAAAATATATCACAAGAAATTAAAGAAAATAAATTATAGAAGGAAAGAAAAAGATTGCATACAGAAAAGAAAAATAATGATCAAGAATACCATTTTTTTTTTGTCATTTTCCTAGTTCTTGATATTATAATGTTTCTCAAAAGGAAAATTATATGTATACAACTTCATAACCACGACTTCATACCTTCATACGATGACTTCATCTATCAATATTTAAATATTTTTTTCTCCCAACTATTTTTTCAGTTAATAATCTCTTCTTTGAAGCTCTTCAATTTATAACTTTTTTTAATCTTCCATGAACATCAACATGAAACACCATTTTAGTTCTTCTTTACATATCATTCATTATACTCATCTCCATTGATGGATAATCATATGCAAATTTCTTCACAATTTTCCTTTAATGACATAAAAAGAAAAGAAAATCTAAACACCACACCGACAAGGTCTTTTGCTCCTAATCTCTTTGCTGTCTAGGCAAAACAACTCATATCTACCACTACACAATGTCCTTTCAAAACTCAACCCCTCATTTATTGTTGCTCCAATTTCTCCATTGCTACCTCCACCTATCCCATACTTTTTTTAAAGCTAAGAAAGACACTTCTTTGTTAATTTTTCATTAGTGTGTTTTTCAATGGACTTTATTATTCTTTGTTTATGAACCAAACACTTGATGATGGAATCTCCACAACAACATGTTATATAATTAATTGTCCTTGCTTCTTGGTCCAAGGTCTAGTCACTTAATTAATAGTAATTGAAATTTTGTTATATTGATACAACCAAATTTTAACTATTTTCAAACGTGATCTATAAATAATCCTCCCATCGTAGCATTAATTAATTATCAGTTTGGGTTCACCTGGAGATTATAGCGGTGAGCCTATAAAGAATTAGAAAGTTATAACTGTAGTTATCTTAAAATACATCTGATAAATGTTAATGTTTGCAAAATACACTTTTTTTATATATATAAAATGATAAGGTTAGTAAGTTATAATGGCACCATTTTCCTTAAAATGTGTAAATGCTGCAGCTTCCTAACATCAATGTCTAAAAAATAAATTGATACCTTTTGCAATTTCTTGAATTAAAATACACTAATATTTAATTTTTTATATTTCCATTTGAAAATATATTTTATGTAATTGAAATTTGTTATTTTTTAACTTAACTAAGAGATGATTGATCAATTTTGAAATATTAACTTAACTAAAATATCAAAATTCACAATGATACTTAATGTAAATTTTATAAAAAAAATATGCTGCATTGATGAATTAATATTCAAACTTTTGTTAGGAGATGTCTAAATTTAGCATTTGCCTATACATATCACAAAATGCCTCCCATAGAAATAAACATAGGAAATAGAAAAAAAAATATCTTCGAAAGTGGATTTATTTCGAGAAATGCGTCACATCCACAAAACAACACTATTCACTCTAATCATTCATTATACTATAATAGCTGACCAGACCTAACCTAACATTTTGAAACCAATGGTTTCGGTTTTAATAACTATAGTACGAATGTTTATATGTGAAATCTTTCTCCAAAAATAAGATCAAGAATGAGAAATATTCTTTAGAATAGTTCTGTTTATTAACATCTAATATGTACTTCAAAATTATAATTATGAGTCTTTTGACTAATTGATGATGTAAGAATATTTACACTTTAAAATTGATTAAGTATTAAAGAAGGTTTTTTTCAATAAATGTATGTAAGAAGTTGGTTTTTATTTATATTGTTGACACTATTATAAAAAAAATGCCCATTCAATTATTTTTTGAGGATTTTTTTATAAGAAAAAAATTAGTTAGTCGTGAAATATTTTTACAACATTTTTTCATGAATAATTATATGTTTCTCATTGATATAATTTGTGAAAAACTTAAATAACTATCTATAACCTAAGGCTTTTAACGAGAATAAATATTTATAGGAAAGATGAAATTCATGAGAAATATATATATAAAACAAGTGCGGGAAAAATAATATTCCCTATCTACAGTAGAAAATTTCCCTCAATCTCACGTGAATTCCTTCCTTTCACAAAGTTCCAAAGAGCCGTCATGGCTTCCTCTTTATTATAAATACAAGTTCATCATCATACAATAAAATGGTTCTCAATTTTTATAGCAAAGCATATTAATAAAATAATTTTGATAATGTTTGCACTTATATTTTCTTTTTACAGTATTTATTTTAATAATAAAATATAATTTATCTTTTAAGATGTTATTGTGAAAAAACTCGATTTAAAATTGTTTTTCCATATTTAATAGATATATAATTAATTATGATAAGTTTATACACGTAGTTGAATCGCAATTATTTTTCACTGATTTCACATATGATCAATTATTTTAAGAAATAAACATTTTTATCGTTTTAAAAATATTTTCTCAAATTTTGCGAATAATTAATTATGTGTTTCCAAAATTTAATTTCTTAAGTGTCACGTTTGATCGATTATGTAGTGTTTTAATTGATTATTTTATATAAAAATTGTTTCTATATGTTCTCAGTTTTTCAAAAACAATTGATTAAGTTTAATAATAATTGATTAAATTGTTTAAAAAAAAATTGGGTTACTTGATGAACATAATAGTCGCTTATCACTTATAATAATTGATTATTTTGATTAATTAACTCAAAATTCTTTAAAGAAAACATTTTATGATTCATTGATATAATTCTATACTTTTTGAAAAAAAAAATTGTTATTTTTTTAAGAGATATTTTGAGAATATTATACATTACAACTTGTTTGAAAAAAAAAATGTTCAAAATTCATTAAAAGAATATAGTCATGTTATAGGTCATTCAATTGTAAATTTGTCACATTTTTGGTGATACTTAGTCATTTTCTTTTGTAATTTTTTGATAATATAGCATTAGTGTTTAGTGTGCAAAATATAGGTAATTGCATATTTTCACCATCTTTGTAAATCTTTATTGAAGGGTGTTTCAAGAAAATTTATATTTTTTATTCTAGTTAGGTAAGAGTATTTGTAATGGAATAATTCAAGATTCTTAATGAAAAATTTAATTAGGGTTGCTTTGATTATCTGGATGTATAGAGTTGGGAAGAATCTAGTTAACATAAAATTTTGTATTGTCTTATTAGAAGTGAATTTTAAGCCTAATTCAATCTTACATAACCGACTTGTAAGGTGATGTTTGTACTCATTTATAAACTATTGAAAGACATTTTCTCTAGTCGATGTAAGATTTCCAACACCTTTTACTCATATTATCACTCAAGTAGCAAAGAATATTGCTTAAGTGATGAAGCACATCTTGAGCAAAGGACAATTAATATCAATTCTCTTCTCTCTTGTGGAGGAATATCACTCAAGTAATAATGCATCAGTCAAACGAGATTCTTATGTATACAACTAATGTGTTTGTTTGATTTAAATTTCTTAAGATGATAATGGTTATGTGAATTGTTTTATATTTGTCTTAACAAATTTTATGAATGTAATTACCTGTAATTATAATGAAATTGAAATGAGATAAATAATATATTTAATTGAAAATGTTAGTTATCAAAAATTGTAATCTGACCTAGTTTGGATATTTTGTGGTATTGAATATTAGAGACATTAGTTAAATAAAATATTAAGTTTCATTAATAATTGAAATCACCTAAAAACCATTAAGATATCAAAGCGTTGAAACTTAATAGAGATTTTTGAACAATATTTTGTGAAAATGTGCAATGAACTACCATCATTAGTGGTTGGTACTTTCAATAAACTTCAATAGCCTTTTATTATGAATTTGATGTAAGTCTAGTAGACTTTCTTAATACTAGTCCTCAATAATAGTCAATGTATTTTAGTTCATTGATAATTTTTATTGAGAAAAAAATAAGTTATGTGCTTTAGTTTCTTATTAATTTTTGTTTAAAAAGAAATATATATTTGTTGTGGGTATGATTATGATATATATATATATATATATATATATATATATATATATATATATATATATATATATATTTTATTTTTATTTACACACTCTATTTTATTTTTTTTTTTTTTTTTTTTTATTTTTTTTTAAAAAAAAATATATATTTTTTGTGTGTATGATTATTATATATATATATATATATATATATATATATATATATATATATATT
>Ga0099824_1001665_pt1 | contig 31663 bp, 16 predicted proteins | sample SiratrowhiteBW_FD_76837 | JGI IMG/M metagenome (GOLD analysis project Ga0099824, IMG submission 76837) | Root nodule microbial communities of legume samples collected from California, USA - Siratro white BW | ecosystem: Host-associated > Plants > Roots > Nodule | place: USA: California... | reverse complement strand
TTTTTTTTTATTTAAAATTTTTTTCTCAATATTTTTTTTTTTTTTTTTAATTTTTTTTTTTTTTTTTAATTTATTTTTAATTTTTTTTTTTTTTTTTTTTTTTTTTTTTTTTTTTTTTTTTTTTGGATTTTGTATTAGTAGAACTTAAAGGTTGTCCCCTATATAGTTGAGTTTCTCCAAATCTCTGGTACCATTAATACCTTCTAAGTCTATAAAATCTAGTTCATTTACCTCTTTAATAATAACCTTATTAACATCAATATTAATTTTCAATTATATTACTAGTAGCCATATTTTAGCACACATTTACACTCTATATCCCACTTTGTAATTGCCTTGAATTAAAAATGTCTAGCCTAAAAAAATTTCAATAACAATATGAAAAATTATAATTTTTTTAATAATAACAATATATTACTGACATACTCATTTTTTACATTTGCATCACTAGTAATCACGTGTTTGATCATCCCAAATCAAATCCATTCTGGTCAAGGATATCACTAACAATTGTATACCACAATCTCCAAGTTTTTATCAAACTTTTAACATTTTTCTGAGACTTTGACTTTGAAGTTTGTGGGTAACACTGTAGTTCTATCATTATATGACACCATTTTACAAGTTCAATATTTTTTATCAGACAAGTTTATTTATCTCTTAATACTTCAGTCAACACATATGCTATATGCTGTCTCTAAATTTCATATAAATAACTTTTTGTTTCCTCATTGCTTTTTTCGGTCAAGTTTCCTTTCCCCTTCACATGTTTTTAACGTACACATAACAAATATGACACTAATAATTTTTCTATCTACCACTGCTAACAATTAATCTAATGTCTAAGTATATAAAGCAACATTTTTTTTTTCTCCAAACAAGCTCATAACAAGTATCAAAAGTCAAGATTTCAATATCAAATTCTATAACAAAATCAAGTACATAAAACTTTATCTTCAAAAAAAGTTACATAAAATAACGTCAAACAAATTTTATTCAAAATTGATAATTAACAAACATATTAATTGTTAATATATTTTGAAATCTTGTCCTCTCTTTAATGACTCGAATAGTTATAATTCCATTAGTAATATTGTTTTATACTTTGATTTAAAGATAAAATTAATAATTAGTGTGATCAGTCTAAAAAAAAGTTGGCAATGTATCCCCATGCCATAATATGTCATTTTCGTATGCTGCCACTACCATTAATGTTACATATTTTGTCATTAAGTATCCTTTCTTGCTACTATTTTTACCATCATTATCAATGTTTCCATCATCTTATTATTATTATTATTTATTATAGATATAGGGAGTACTACTGTAAAACATCACTACTACTTCTATTATTTGATTCTTAATAATATCATACATTAAATAGCATTAATACTTATTTTATTGCTTTGTTTATTATATCTCGAACTTAAATTAAGAAGCACTTCCATTAAGCAACTTAAAAGGTTGTTAATAATTTTTGTGGATAAAAAAAATATTTCTCCTATCCTTTTTAATGAGTTTTATATTTTTAAATGATTTTAAAAACACTCTTCTTTTAAATTCCTCAATACATGCTTTTAGGGACACTGGTTAATAACACCTATATAAATATAATAACTTCACTTTTTACCAACAGTTAACCATTTTTTACCAATAATTAACCATTCACTTGTTTTGTTGATTATTAATTTACATGTTTCATGGTTGTTAAATAGCATTAGTAGTAATTGTGAGACTTCAAAGTTGTGATTGCTTGTTAAGATTTGAGTAGATAAATAATTAGAGTGGTGGTGAAAAGACAAAGGTAAATTCCTTTATAACCATCATAATTAATAATGATAGTTTTGTAAAGTGAGGACCTACACAGTCAACATTCAACCAAAGAATTGATTTCATTACGAATCCAAAGCCTGGGATCCAATGCTCTGTTACTTACTCATCATTAAAGTGTTTATCAGAGACAACCACGTGCACCACTACCAAAACAATATTTTCAGAAATCTTCACTTTTGGTTCCCCAAAAATTTAGGAATTTTATATAATCTTTTCTTTACCTTTTGATAGTAAAACATTTTATTTAGATTATAGATGAAATAAGTAAATGAAAATTTTAGAAAAGCATTTCAGTTGTGCTCACTAAGATAATTTTTTTAATCACTGTTAGCTTATTTGAAGTAGTGTGTTAAAACAATATATCTAGATAAAATATTTGTCATTTTATATCTTAAATAATAAAATAAAATTTTAATGTTTAAATTCTGTTTATGTTTACTGTTTTTGGATTGTTGTTTTACTGCTTTAAATTCTCATTTTTTATTATCGTTTTAATTGTTTTTTTTTATTTTTAAGAAAATGATCTCTATTTAAATCATAACGAATAATCAATTTTTACATAAATATTTATTGAAATTTAATATTTGATTTAATAATTACACATATTTTTACTTCTCATCCAACTTTAAGTTAACTTTTCATCTTTTAGGTACTTTTTTTTAATCTTTTAGCTAAATTTCAGCTAATTATATCAAACTTGTTTTGTATGATAAAACTATAAATTATTATAAACAATTCAAAAGATAAATCTAATTTTTTTTTTAAGATCATTTAAGAAGTAAACATACCTACAAAGACACATACACTAGATATTTGTTTCATGGGCGAAATGAAAAATTTGTAAATATTTTAAGGACCAAAAGTCATGAATTCTTTTATTAGGAACTAAATTATTTTTTAAGACTGAAAACATATTTAAATCTTTAAAATTACATTAAAATACATTATTATCTAGTAATTATATACACTTTCATCTCTTTTTAATTTATCCTAAAATTTTTACAATGCACTATAATTTGTTTATTTTTCTTAATTTGTCTCGACGTGTTCAACCACTACATTTACACCACTCTTTTAGTTATGTATTTACTGGAAATGTGAGACATTTTTAATAAAATTGTATAAAAGAGACATATATTTATTTCAATCTGTGCATAGAAATCTTAAACTACATGTAATTTGAGATGGAGGAGGTAGTAGTAAGAAATACAATAAAAGCATATAAATGATGTTATTTATTAAAGACAACTTTCTTTAAAATTTGCAATTATTTATTTTATTATTCTCAATTTAACATGTGTGTTTCCAGTTTTTGACACAACTAAATCACATGTGACTTGTGATTTTTTTAGTTCACACAGCTATTCACTTATATATCAATTACATGTGACATGTATGTTAATGAAATGGTATGTTTTAAAATAATAATTAAATTTAAAAAATAAATATTAAATTACTAAGCATATGCATATTCTATAACTTATACATCAAATTGCTTAATATGTAAATTAAAAATAGTTTCATTAATTTATTTTCAGAATATAAAGTTATTTTAATTTTTTAAAATAAGCCAAAATGATGAATGATATAAGAGGTTTTGACTGGCGTGTTGACCGGAGATTATTAGTAGTATTTTGTAACTACTTATGAGTTTTCTCATAAGATCTTATCTACAAAATCGTGAAAGTAACAAATTTGAAAGTACATTTGTTATCTGAAATCACTCAACTACTGTAGATGCCGTCTTTGTCTGTTATCTTTGGTAATTTTGCGAAGCGCGGAACTCACGTGCGAGTGCTGAATTAATAAAGGGGCGAATCCGTATTTTTGCGCATTAAATCACTGTCACACGAGGGTTGCCACCTTTTCAGGGTACACCAGGTAAGGGCAAACTAGTCATTCTACCACCTATTATTTATTTTTCTATTATCAGATTTACTTTCAATAAAAGAATATACTTTAAAATATACTCTTCCGTCACAGTAATATATTGTTTTTATAACAATATCTTAAAAACAGAATCCGATTTAAAGGGATAATAATAAGATAATGAAAAAGAAAAGAGAAATTGAGTGTGGTGGGACCCAGATGGCCTAGGATACCAAAAAGGACGAAGGAGAAGAGGGCACGTGGCAAAAATAGATCGAGTGGAGGAGGCCCAGGAGTGTGATTCCGTGGAGCAAAAACAGTTCAGAGAAATTTGGCGGGCACCTTAATGAGTGACGAAATTCAAACGAAGTAGAATAAAAACCCTAGCGGCCCCATTTTGATCTTTCCCTCTTTGTTCCGCCTTCTATTTTCACCTTCTACCTCACCAACACCATCATGTACCAACCCTTCTCTTTCTCTTCTTCTTTCTCTTCTTCTTCTTCTTAATCTTTGTTTATCAATTTTCTTTCTTTATTTTTCAGGCTGGGTTGAGTGTGGGGAGCAAGAGAATGGGGAAGGTCTCGCCCAAGGAGAAGACGAGGAGGGTTAAGGGGCGGAGGCAGTCACGGAGCTCCGGGAACAAGTACCTCAGGCCCGGGACTCTGGCTCAGCTTCGCTGCTCCAAGCCTTCAGGTTCGGCTTCCGCTGCGGGGAAGTGTTGCTGCACCGATCTCGGGAAGAAGAGAGTGGCGGTGTTGCATGCCAGGAAGAGTGCCAAGAGACATGACGAGAATGCGAGGGTTTTCGATAAGAGTCCTGTCATGCGGTCGCCTGTCAATTTGGTTAGCCACGGTGCTGGTTTCGTTGGAACCCCCAAAACCCCTCGCCTCGACGATTCCCTTTCGGAATCCAGGCTCGAGTCTCTCCCCATGGAATTGATAGTATGTTTCACATGATTCAATTTTCTCGAGTTGCTAATTTAATCGTTTTTCTATAACCGGTGTGTTTGTTTTCCGGGATGAAAAAAAAAATAATTTTATTCGTTTTTTTTTTGAGTTAATTGGAATAGTGATTATGTGTTTGAAGGTTCGGATTCTCCGTTGTTGAAAATCCGGTGTTAACGGGTCATGATCGTGGATACTACTCTGTTTTCTTGATTGGTGCTGTTTGTGTTGCCGGTTGATGTTAGGGTTTCCTTGAATTTGAATGATGTGTTAGGATATACTTGTGTTCCTATTTGTGTATCTTGTAGTTGTGGTTCAAAACTTTCCGATCTGATGTCTTGGTAATTGTCTATGCTGCCTTGGATTTTAATGTTTTGCTCGCGTTTCTTGTGCTTTTGTTTTGAGTTATTTTTGTTGTTTTCTTTATTCGTTAAATTTTGTGTCTTGCCACTATTTTTATGTGTTTACATCTAGAGTTGCGAATTTAATAATTTTTCTCTAATTTGGGAATTTTTTGTTTCTGCTCTCTAACCAAATTAATGTGTTTGCTTGTAAGGGTACAGATTCAGAGAAATAGTGCGTGCTTATTTTCCGGGTAATGGGAAGGATAGAAAAGAGGGGTCATTATCATTTTTTTATTAAGTTAATTGAATAATGATTAGGGGATTTAAAGCTTGATATTCTGTGTTGTTGAAAACCGATGTTATTTGGTCATGATTGCAGATTCTCTACTCTGGCTTGTTAATGATTGTATTCGGGTATCCTTGTGTTGTTCTATTCTACCTTGCTAGGAATCGTGGCTAAAAGAATTTCGATTTGATGATGTTAGGGAAATTCTCTATGCATCCTTGGATGTTTATTGTTTTGCATACTATTTCTTTTCTTCTATTTCTGTTGAGTCATATTTTTGTTGCTTTTGATGTCAAATTTTATGTTTTGTCAGTTTTTTTATGTATTTGTACCTGTTGGTTTTGGCTATTTGTTCTGACTTTTTTGAATGTTGAAGCATGCATAAGGAAGAATTAATTGGTAAATTGCATACTATTTTTTATTTTCTGTTATGTTGACCCGTTATCTTTGACAAATTCGAGGTTAAAATACTGTGTCTCCTGCACCATGACCAATTGAGAGCTGTCTTCCATGTTTCTCAGAGAATTAGAAAAGCTGTAAGTTGTGTCTGTGTATTTATGCCTTCAAATGCTTGTTTATGATTTAGCTGAAGTACTCTGGCTTTTTCTGTAATGGCTAACTTTTTCTAATGCTGTTAGGTTATGATTGCAAGGCAATTTTACTTCAATTATACTACTCCAGATCGCTCTCGGCAAGAGATGTTAAGCACAATGACTCCTCGTCCTACTGAGCATTGGCCTTTTTTGTCGTACGTGTTTCTGACAAATAATTTTCTGCAGTTTTATATGGAAGTTTTGATCATAATGTTATTAATTTTTTGCAGCAAGGGTGATGGGAAGGGAGTGAAAGTTCCAAGCCCACACACACCTAAAGCACCCAGACATGGGCCTCGACCTCCTTCTCGCCTGAAAATTTCTGAGATGCGGCAGGTTGCTGCTGTTCTTTTCCCAGAGTCAGCTTTGCCTTCTCGTTGCCTGATGCCATCAGTTATACCAAAGCCCCTATACAGATCTTTGGCTTCTAATAGAGTTCTCTTCTATGAAGATGAACTTTGCCAGGCAGTTGCTCAGAATAAACTTCGCTGACGCAATGGTGTCTTCAATTTCTTTTCCTTCACCGCCTCATACTCATGTTTCTCTGCTGTGTATATCCTCTTTCGGTCTCTACTCTCAAGTGAATTTTAGAATAGTTAGAATGCAATTTTGTAGTCTGTCTTGTGGCAGTCTTAGGTGGTGCGGATATTTCATATATGTCTAAATAGATGCGGAGGGTTGGCGATGGTTGTGGTAATAATATTATTATAATCATTACTTGTATATGTTTTGTACGCTGAAACAATTGAAGGATCTTCCATATTAGTAGTGTCAAAGGCAGTGCCCTTTTACCTTCATCGTTGCATGATTGCAATGATTTTGTTGAAATCTATTGACAAGTAGTTTTGTCATTGCTTGTTGCTTCTTCTTTTAGCTACAATATTATGATCAGACTTTATCATGCTTTTGATGGAAATTTATTGAATTAGTTTTTCTGAAGTTAATCTGGTGAATGAGATGCTACAAAGTGACTGATTTTGCTGATGTGAGGTCCGCTTGGTTGCATAAACTAATTTTTAAACTGAGGATCCCTCGTCCAAACCTCAAATTAATTTAATTCTAGGATTTTAGTTGGAAAAGTGCCACATAGGGACTCTTCAGCTGTCATTCTTTAACTCCTCACTGTTAGGATTCGTTTAAATGTATATGAAGTGCATATCATAGATTCTGTTCTCATCACTAAATAATTAAATCAATTTGGTCTTTTTCGTTATTATTCCCTTTCATAGAATATATTGCCTCTTTATACATTCCTTATTTGGCTTCACTGGTCCCTGGGAATGCCGTCTTGATTTAGTCAATCAAATTAAAATATACTAAATGGACATAGACTAAAATTTAAATTGCCTACAAAATATAAGTGACTAGATCGGTACCCTTTTATGCATAAAAAAAACACATACAAATGAGTTTTGTTGCTGATAAAAAGAACACAAAAACTAATAAGTTTTGATGTTTAAGGATTAGATTGATAAGCTGTTTGAGAAGGCTATATGCACGTCCCATTAACAATACAACCTAAACATGCAATATTATAAGAACCATTTTTTTTCATATATGGATATTTAGGCTATATATATAGAGAAAATACAACACCAATTAATTGGTTAAATCAATTGTGTGAGTGACAATTTAGTTTTTAAAAGAATGAAATTTTGATAATTATTTACGGTAAAATTTATCAAAATTTTATAGAACCACTTTGTGGTTAAATAGTATTACATAAAGATTAATTGGACAATAAATTATAAAATTGGCCTACTTTTTAAGACTGAATCAAAAGAGAGGGCAATAAAATTTCATGTGGAACTGAAAGTTAAAACCTAAAACCACTCTCCAGAATCCATGCCTCACTATTTGCCGTGTTTTAGTGCTCTCCAATATCCATGCCTCACTATTTGGTCATTATTGACTATGGCAAAATTAACATAATGAAAGACTTGGTTCCCAACCACGTTCACTTCTCAAACAAATCAATGAATGGTTTAAATTATTGTTTTACATGGTATATTTAATTCAATGAATTACAACTAACCATAGATTTATAATGGTATTACCTGACAAAAGTATTAATTAGGTACAAAATACATTATATTAAGATAATTAATAAAAATATAATTAATAAAGGTATTACACTTAATACAATATCAAAAGGCCTAAAAAAAATACTTGAGCTTACCTTAATCATGCTTACAAGTATAAATTTATCTAGAGTTGTGTAAATAAGGGGTATCTCAAAGTAAGGATAAGTAGATTTTATGTAATAATTAGCGTGTAACTGGATTTCTATCTGAGTTCTCATGTATCTGGGTTCTCATGTCCAGGAATCAAGAAGAATCATCTGCTTCCAATCAACAAATCAATGCTGGTCATTGTTTACTATGACAAAATCAACATAATAGAAGATTTGGATCTGTTCTCAGCCACGTTCGCTTCTTTGGCAAATCAATGAATGGTTTGGAACCAATTGAAATTTGTTTGACATGGTATACTTAAATTCCGTTATAAGTGAGTTACCACTAATCATAGTTTTTATAATTGTACTACGACAACAATATTAATTGTGTACAAAATGTATTATATGAAGATAATAAATTAAAATATAATTAATAAAGTATTACACTTAATACAATGTCAAAAGGCATAATTAGAAAATACTTGGACTTACCTTAATCATGCTTACAAGTATAAATTCATCTGGAATTATATAAATTGGGGTATTTCAAGGAAAAAACAACTAGATTAGATTCAATGTAATAATTAAAGTGTAGCCTGATTTCTCTCTCTGAATTGTTACTTGAACAAAAACTAATTGAGGGTCCGAGCATTTTCACATGTATCCCTATATCAATGTCCAAAAATCAAAATAGAGTGGATTCTTGGAAGTTAAAAATTAAACAAATTTTTAAACTGACGATCCCTTGTTCAAACCTCAAATTAATTTAATTCTAGGATTTTAGTTGGGAAGTGCCACATAGTGACTGCTTCACCCGTCATTCTTTAACCCCTCGCTGTTAGGATTAGGATTGTTTAAATATATAAGCAGTGCATACCATATATTCTGTTATACTCATCGTTAAATAATTAAATCAATTTGGTCTTTTTTTTTGTTATTATTCCCTTTGATAGAATATATTGCCCCTTTATACATTCCTTCTTTGGCTTCACTGGTCCTGGGTAATACAGTCTTAATTTAGTCAATCAGATTAAAAATATACTAAATGGACATAGACTAAAATCTAAATTGCCTAAAAAATATAAGTGATTATATCGGTACCCTTTTATACATACAAGAAACACATATACAAATGAGTTTTGTTGTTGATAAAAAAACACACAAAAACTAATTAATTTTGATGTTTAAGGATTAGATTGATAAGCTGCTTTATGTACATAAAACAAATTATGTTTATCCTAAATAAATCTTCCAATTTGAGAAGGCTATATGCACGTCCCAACCTAAATATGCAATATTGTCTTTTCAAACTATCCTCACACCTCGTGTGTCTTTGCCTTATTGTCTTCTTTCATACCTCGCGATATGTCTATAGCATCTACTTCCGACATATACGTGGTACAAAACTCAATTGCCTCCTATGCAATATATCTCTCAACAATAGATGCTTTTGGTCGATATGGATTCTTCACATACCCTTTGAATATTTTCATGCATCTCTCAATGGACCACATATTCTAATTTCTCTCACCAGATGAACAATTAAATGAACCATGATATGAAAAAACGAAGGAGGAAAATACATCTCTAGTTGACACAAAATAATGATAGTTTCGTTTTCTAACTCATCCAATCTAGTAGGATCAATTACTTTCCTACAAATAGCATTGAAGAATAGACAAAGACGAGTGATGACTTGTCTAAAACTTTTTGGTAGAATTCCACGAATAGCCACTGGGAGAAGGTCTTGCATAAGAACATGACAATTATGAGATTTTAAGCCAATAAGTTTCAAATCTTTCATTGAGACAGGACTTTTGATATTTGAAGAGTATCCTTGTGATACTTTTAACTCCTTGCAAACACCCACAGAAACTGATCTTTTCAGAGTATGACATGCTGGTGGCAAGTACGTTCGTTTACCATGAGGTTGGGGTTGTAACTCAAACCAAACACCCATCTTAACGAGATCTTTACGAGCATTAATTCCATCCTTTGTCTTTCCTTTAATATGTAGCAATATCCCAATTATACTATCACAAACATTCTTTTTCCATATGCATTACATCTATACAATGTCTAACATCTAACTTTGACCAATATGGAAGTTCAAAGAATATCAATTTCTTCTTCCATATGTTTCTCACACCACTATGCTTGACAATTTTCCTATAATTGACTTCGATGTTACTCACTCGGTTATACACTTCTTCTCCAGTTAAGGGTGGAGGTGCAGTTCTGTCTTCCTGACAAGCATTAAAAGCTTTCTTCAACCTGCGATAAGGGTGGTTACGTTTCAAAAACTTTCGATGACCAATGTAACATGTCTTTCTCCCATATTTTAACTGATGGTAACTTGTGTTCTTTTGACATATCGAGCAAGCATGATGTCTTTTGACACTATAACCACTCAGATTTCCATATGCTGGAAAATCATTAATCATGCAAAATAATATTGCTTGCAAATTGAAATTGGATTTCTCATGTGCATCAAAAACCTTAACACCTTCATCCTATAACAATCTCAAGTCTTCTATCAAAGAACTTAGATAAACATCTCTGTCATTTCCGGGGTGCCTTGGTCTTGATATCATTATAGACATCATCATATATTTTCTCTTTATGCACAACCAATATGACAAATTGTAAGTAAATAGCAAAACAGGCTATGAACTATGTTTGCTACTTAAATTACCATATGGATTCATTCCATCAGTTGCAAGACCAAGTTTGAGATTTCTTGGATCACTTCCAAATTCAAGATACAAAGAATCAATTTTCTTTCATTGTGGTGAATCGGCAGCATGTAGTAACAACCCATCACATCTTCCATTTGCATGTCATGTAAAGCTCTTTGTATCGTTAACATTGGCGTAAAAACGTTTTAATCGAGGTATGATTGGAAGATACCACAATACTTTTGTAGGAGGACCCTTTTTCATGTAATCTTCATTCCCGTCATCATCCTTAACTTTGTATCTTGATATCCCGCATCTAGGACACTTATGCAATCCTTCAAATTCTTTTCTATACAGTATACAATCATTTGGACAAGCATGTATTTTTCGGTACTCCAAACCCATTGGACACAATATCTTCTTGGCCTCATAGTGACTGGTTGACAATGTATTACCTTGAAGAAGTATTTCATGCAAAAATTCAAGTAATTCAGTAAAACTTCTATCAGTCCACCCATTTCTTGCCTTCATATTAAATAACCGTAATACTGCTGATAAATGTGAAAAACTTGAACAACCGGGATACAATTCTGTTAGTGAATCATCTTTCAAATAATCAAACACATGGGCTTAGTGGATACTCTCTCCTCCAATATCACGAATCATGTCATCCATGCAATCTTCAGAATATAGATTAGAATGCTCACATTGATCTTGCTCAGATGCATATGGTAGGTCTAGAACTTCACCATGCCAAGTCCACGTTGTATAGTTCTTCAAGAAACCATCACAAAGAACATGCTCTTGTATAAACTCAATATCTACTCTTTTTCCATTCACACACGGATAGTAATATCTTCCATTTATTGCTGCTCCATTCCGTTTAACATATTCTAAAAAATCTTCAACACCTTTCTCATAAACATCACTTATTCGACTTGCATTTATCTAACTTCGATCCATCACTACGAGTAGTGAAAGATTTTCAGACACATTACACAATGAGCAAGATTAAATAAAAATTGTCGGGGATCGAACATCTCCGGACTTAGTACCCAAACGCGTTTCTTATATATTAAATTATACACAAAGGCCAGCATTCCAATCATACAACAATGCTCAAATAAAACAAGCATTCTAATCATATTGTTATTCCATTTCAAATCCTAACATACACAAAAAACATTCAAATCCAAACAAGCATTCTAATCGTACAGATAACCATTCAAATCATATTGTTCTTCCATTTCAAATATGATAAAAGCATACCTCTTGTAGAGAAGTGGTGACGCCAAACCGAGAAGACCAACAAACCCAAATGTAGCCAAACGAACACTACCAAAAACAACAAAATGCAAACAAATAGTCAATACAATAACAATATCAGTGAAAGCAAACGAAAATGGAAGAGAAAAAAACAACTCAAAGCTTCAAATGAAATGCACCTCGAACGGAGCTTCAAAACAAAAATGGAACCGTTCAAAACGAAGCTCTCAATGTATATGAACGATAGGGAGTGTAATGGAGTTGAACGAGGAAGCAATGGAGGTCGAAAAGCAGCAAGGAAGAAGCCAGAACAGTGCAGGACAAAGCGCGCGCAATGGAGGGAGAATAAAAGTGAAAGTGAAAACGCAAACAGGAAGCACCACGTCGGTTCTGGACTTCTAACCGATGTGATGCATGACCTGAAATCCCCAAATTAAGGTTCAGATGGAACACCATGTCGATTAGAAGCCTAAAACTGACAGAGTGCGAACCCTAATTTTAACCAATTATTTTACCAATGTTATCAGAGTAAGCATGACGCCAGTTGGACTCCGAGAACCGACATCATGGTGAATCACACCACGTCGGTTTAAAGCTCCTAACCGACGCGGTGACTCACCTGCCATTTCAAAATTTTAAAATTTTGAATTTTTATTTTTTACTAATATATCCCTGACGGTTTTTTTGTTTAACCAACGTTATGAATGATCATTTATTTATAAAAATACCTTATGTTATTTTCGCATTTAACCGTCTTTATATGTTTACGTTAAAGACTGATTTTACTAGTTGAATCCATGACGTATATATTTCTACCTATAAATACATACAATACTTGCTCACAATTTTTGTGACCGTGCCTATTCTATTTTCAGAAATGAGCCACATCACGCGTTGAGTGAATTAGGATTCAGAAAGCGAAAATGGATCCCATTTGGTTGGTATGATATGAATACACATTTTCCAATGGCTGGTGGTTAGTATTTCCATCCTTCACGCTTCCACCTATATTTGATATCATCTGCGTGTCGTAGTTTCTTTTTAACATGTTAAAATCACCCTTATTAGTTCTGTTAAACGGCATAAAACATAGTTTTACAACATATATAATCCGTATATTAAGCTGAAGAGGAAAAGTATTTTCAAACAAACTTGTGAATATTGTTTTCTACGATATTTGTGACAAGCATACTGTAAGCTCTCTCTGTGGGGTGAATACTGTCCCAGAATACATATTTTGTAACATTTTGACATACTCTTAAGGAGAAAGAATTACACAGAATGCCTGCTTCAATATTTGCAACACCACAGCATGCAGAACCCTCCACTTCAAATCCTGTTCCATAAGCATTAAGTCAGTGAATCATAATTCATGTGGCTATTTGGTTCCTCCACACAAACATTCTCATCAAACACCATTACAAATGTACAGATTTTTATACACTTACAAAACATGTTTCACTATCAAATGATAAAAAATATTGGCTGTATGAGTTTTAACTAAATAATCACAAAAATAAAAACTCAGTATACACTAGTTTGTGACTGACACAGTGTAATGCCTAGACTAGATTGTTTATTCATACAGAAAATAGGACCCATATAAGCTGTGCATATCATGAAATTTAGCCAAGGTGGCAGGACATAAAGAGTACAAGGCTAAACACAGAAGAAGGAATTTACCAAATTTTTTGTGGTATTGGATAATTTCATTGAGTTCACCATAGTTGTCAAGGTAGACAAGCGTAGCATTTGGAAGACTTTTGTTGAGAGCCACTATTGAAGAAGAAAGCTTGGTGTTGTAGACCATGGCTGCTTGGTTTACTGATTCTACGCAATTCCTTTCTTCTCCTCCCCCTAATGTTCTTTGCAGTGGCACACATCCTATTGGAGCTAGGCTCAGTACTCCAATCTTTCTTGCTCCATATTTATATAGTTCCTTACATTAAATTTCATGACATTTCCATCAAATTTTCTAATACAAGGATCACATGAAGTGCACATGGCATTATGTTCTTAGCTTAGAATTCAAATAGTACTCACATCAAAACCACACCTGAAGAAAATTTGAAGATATATTGACTAGCATACTTGTATACTCTTCAACATTATACTCATTTCTCCGATATGGTGACATAAAATATGTTACTGAAACGTCATTACTTCCCATACTAATAAAAAATAAGCTTTTTGCTAGAATGAAAGCTGTCCTTTCTTCCCCCACATATGCCTTCAGAATTCCTATGTACTCTTTGAACATATTCAGTTGATCCTCTGTTGACAACACTGCCTGATATATAACATAAATGAAAAAACTGTTGTAAAAAACAGAATTGAAATCTTGAGAGTTAGAAAATAGATTATGTGGCTGAGCAGAGTGATTATTACTGCTACTTCTGCTGTTACAGGATCATATCCTGAGCCAGCAGAGGCAAAAGACACCCCTGTTAAGAGGTCTTCAATCTCCAGAGTTGGCTCAAGATAGGGTGGCAAAGTCTCCTTTATTCCAAGTATTTCAGCTGAAATTATAAGCCAATTTCTAAGCATAATGAAGCATGGCAGTATCATATGGTGTTCAAATTTAGCTGGTATGATTTGTTGAACAAATAACATTTTTGTTTTACTTGATAAACCATTTTAATAAGCATTAGTTAGAAGTACCTAAAAAGTCTGAAGGGATCCTGCCATTGCTAAACCTTCCTGTGGGTTTTCCTCCTAAGAAATCCCTCCCATATGGTTTGAAATCTGCCTTCATTATGGTTTCAATATAATCGTTGTTTCCAGTATCCAAGATTGAATCACCAAAAACTATAACAGCAGGAAATGCAAACTTGCTGTAGTTTTGTGATTTGGCTGTTACTTCAAAGATGTAAAACAGCACAACAAAAAGATATACATTAAGAGATTTAAGGGTGGTAAGATTCATGATCATGTGATTTGAATTTCACACTTGTGCAACTAAGATTTTGATCCATATGATAAATTTATAATGGTGATTTTCAGGATGGCATATTTTGTTGATTGGAAGTCCACATACCATTTAGTTTGATGATTTAAGCTAAGGCAGCTGAATTATTCAACCATTAGGAAATGTAGTCTTTAAGTTTCTCACGAAACATGGCTCATACATGTAACGTTCTTTAAAAGTGCCTGCTAATAGGCATGACTCATTTTTTTTCCTTTGATAGGAAACCAACAGCAATTGTGCATACGCATGCATGCATGCATGCTCTTTCGACTCCAGCTTTTACATAGGAAAATAGAACAAAATATATGACTTATTACTACATGTGAAATATGGATTAAAAAATGGAAGTTTTTATCCTCCACAAAAAGCTCAACATTGTTGCTCTCGTTTGGTATGAAATAGAAATGTTCAAAGTTCAAACCCACCCAAGAAATAAAAGTGTATTTCACTAAAATAAAAAATCAAATATTTGTTGATAGATTAATTATTCACTTTATTAAATTAGTAGATATGGTTAATAAATGAGATGATATTGAAGAATGCATATTAAGTTAAGTTTAATTATATAAATTATAAATTTAATTATTTTATTATTTATTTTTGGATTTTTTTATTAGTATTTTCTGTAAGTTGTCTTCAACTTTTTTCAGTAAACTTTACATTGTTTCTCAGTTAGATATTGTCACATAGAAGGTGGTCGAAAATAAAATAAAATTGTGAGATTGGATTTTTCATCTGAGTAAGTTTTTTTTCTTTTTTAAGAAAAAAAAAATCTCTCACTTTTTACCCTTATGTAAAATCTTTATCAGTAAAGATGAATATCGACTATAATAATATATATTTGAAAGAAAGTTAAACCCCGATAATTTTTGGGATTAATTTGATTGGAATCTTGAGGTATAATGAGTACATGTGGAGAAACGGAAAATTTTTTTGTGATGTTTTGAGAACTCTAAGTTAGATACTTATGAATTGTTGTTGTGAATTTGTGAGGATTTTGATTGGTAATAAAGGTAAATACAAAATCCTTTAATGTTTATGGTGTGAATAAACTCTAAAAGTTAATGTGAAATATTATATTTATGTTATGCACACATGATTATTTTGATGAGTAAATAAATTTTATAGAACCCTTAATTGTTGTAGTTATGATTGCTTGTTTTGATTATTATTTGTGAATCTTGATGTTTGATTGTTAGAGGAATTTAATGTTTGGTCCTAATTAAATTAAGATAAAAAGATTTTGATTTATATTAAGGAAGAACTGTTTATAAGAAAAAGTAAAATTTTTCTTAGTTAAATTTGAGATCTAACTTGTTTTCTATATAAGATAATTTGTTGAAACAAATGAAAAATGATAGTTTAAGTGAGACTCAACTATTAATGATATCGATTAATTCATCATTCAAATTACAACTTGTAATTTAAGAGAAAAAAGTTGTAATAGTTTTTTCTACTATAAAAGTTTGTTTCTAATGTTGTAATGATGCTTAGTGAAACATTAGTTAGACGCTCAACAGCGAGGAAGAGACTATACCAATTCTTTTTACTCTACTTTGGAAATAATGATGCTTATTGGACATTCAATTGACATTCTTTTATTCTTTAAAATTGTGTTTTGTTTAATTAAGTGAATTATTTCATAAAAAGGTATATTATGTGATTAGTATGATAATATAATTGTATTTGAATAAGAGTTATAAATATAATATAAGTACATGTTATATGGAATTGGTTGAGGAATGGATGATTATGTGAAATGTTGATCTAATATGATTATGTGAAATATTTTGACTTTACTAATTATTTAAATATATTATAATAAAATATTAAGTGATGGGAAACTAAAAGAGTTTTTTAAATCAGACTATGCAAAATAATAAAATGAATTATCTTGACTACATCAAACTATTATTGATGGGCAATAGAGATCGTATCTTACTCAACTCATGTGTTAATAATTCCTTAAACATTTGTGGAGATAAGATATGAGTATAATTATGTGATTTCGTAGTCATTTATAAAGGATAAGAATATACGTGAATTATGAGAATCTTAAGACAAGAATGATCATATGGATATATAAAAATTGAATTTTGATGAAAAATATATTTTGTATTTAATTATTTATTTACCTTAACTTACCTTGATTTTGTGGTAGTGTTATGTGAGAAGTGTTATATCATCGTACTCGATACATAAGTAGATAATATTACAAGCTGTTAAAATCACGTAAGACCAACATGAAAACATCATGGTTACCATTTTAGTGATTTGACTGCAAAAAGAGCTTATGGATCAAACTATAGTATTATAACCCATGGGAGAAAAGTGTTAAAGATACATCCAACGTGAACCTATGCTCAGATAGGCATTTCATTGGCTTCCTTGTTCACGTGACTCCAAGAAGAAACATTAATCCTTTGGGCAACTTCCTGGATAACACTTACTAGATAATGACTAGCACGAGAAGCGAGCATCCCTCCTTAATCAATTTGATGGTTCAACAAGGATATATTTCTATCTCCTATTAGCTACAAAATCAAGTATAACAACATCAACACCTCTCGTAATCAATTGCTCCATCACAATTCTTCTTAAGCATTGCGCTATGGATTCAACAACATCTAAGCAGACATGGCATTATGCTCAATATGCAATTCCCCTTAAGGCTCTGTTTTGCTTAATAAGAAAGTAATAAATATGAGACAACCTAAACGTACATCTTCATTGTTCTGGTGTGTTAGTTTATATATAAGATTTATCTTTCATATTCACTCCTAGAAAAACTCCTAACATATCTTAAAATAATTTAAATCAATATCAAATAGACTTTGGCCAAATTTGGCTTCTAAAGCTAGTTAATAATACAAACACAACTTTTTGAATATGTTCAACAATTTCAGCTAAAAATCTAAATCGATTATATATGTATAGAAACAAAGATTTTATCACCCTCTCAAGTTGGTACACTGTAGATTATAGACGTCTAACTTAGTCATTAAAGAAAGAAATTGTAATCTACCAAGAGTTTTAATAAAAATGTCAGGCAACTATGTAAGAGTTGTGACATAAACACATATTTCCATTAGTAATCTCGTCTTAAATAAAGTGAGAATCAACATCGATATGTTTTGTTCGTTCATAAAAGACTGATTTTTAACAATATGAATAGTTGGTTAATTATTACAAAAGATATGCATTGGTTGAGTATGTGAGACATCAACACACTGTAGAAGGCTTTTCATAAACTAATAATGTGAGACACCAAGACCCAGTAAGAGGTCTTTCAGTCATTTCATATCACAAATAGTGGTTAAGATATAATATAATGTTTGTTGATTTTCCAAGAGATGGTGAATGTCCTAATAGTACTAACCATCTAGTAAACATTGTCGGAGTTACAATCGTATTAGCCATATAATTTTAAGCCACTTTCCATATATGGAACTTAGCTAGTTGTGGCCATCTCACTTCCAAATCACCTTAAGAATAGGATCAACATAATCAATTATTAACGAGTAAGTCAAGTTCATACAAAACTTGGGGTTTGACTTAAAGTTCCAAGCAAGCTTATCATTGTTGCCAGAACGAATTGGAAGAAGTATAGCACCAATCACATCATACATATTAGCGGGTAAAAAGGTTTGCAGATTCATTAAATTCCATCGACAATTAGGAGTAGTGTATTGAAAAACTTTGGTCTAGAGACCATATTCAGTGAGAGTAACATTAGCTTTATCTTTCAATACTCAATATCCAAGGGTCCATTGCTCTTGCCAAAACAAAAGATTGTCCAAGTTATTACAAACTTTGTTCCATAAGTTAGATTGTCCTTTTATCGTTCAACCTTGTTCTATAACCGTTTTCTTGATTCTCCTATTACATTTTTACACTTGGATTTTCTCCATATTAACTTTTGCAACTGAACTTTGGCAAAACAACTTAATGACTTCCACTTGTTTTATATTAGCTTATTAAAAAAGGATGATGATATAATCAGCAAAGGCAAAATGAGAGATAGATCACCCTGTTCAGGATAGAACGCATCAAGCACTTCCTCATTTCACAACATGCACATTTTGGAGTAAATATTCTACGGTAGTGTAGGAAAGTTTTACACTTCTGCTACAAACTTTTATAAAAAATACAAATGTTACATAAAATTGTTGACTTTACCATAATATTTTTAAGGTCATACAAGTAGTAACATTAGTTGATAGTGTAACCTTTAAACATGCAGAAATACTTATTTGGAATTAACTAATGTGAATTACTGGCAGCATCGAAATCTCTATATGCACAAGCAAATAACCTTTAAATTTGACGAAGTAATTAATCCATCCATTGAAGTTTAGGATGTGTTTTTGAGAATTCCAATAAAGATTTTCGAATTTGAAGATATAAAATACAGAAAAAAAAATATTTTGAAAGTAAGAAGATTTTCATTTTTTCTCAACAGCATGCATAAGAATGTTAACCCAGCAACCAATCTAACAATAATCATTATAGCCAGAAGAATAAATAAAAATAATAGTTCAATATATTTGCATAACAAGGCAAGGATACATGTTAATCCAACTAATATTTTGGACTCAGATTCATGATCATATTAGGTATAAAATTTCTTACAATGCCTTAAAACATATTGGGTATAAAACCAGAACAATTAAATTCATATATAATAAAACTATAAGCGGACACCTTAAAAAAACTTATTAATTTTGTTATCAAGTACAATAGAACTAAGAACATAGTAGGCCTCCTCTGTTGGATGATAGCTGTCCCAAAATATGTAGCCAGAAGAGTTAGAGCACGTGTTTACGAGGTAGCGGTTGCACAAAATGCTCACTTCTATATCCCCTGTACCGCAGCATCCTTTCACTGCCACTTCGAAACCTTCACCACCAAGTATAAGAAAAAAATGTGAGTCTAACAAAGAAAAAGGTTCTAATGACTACAAATTCAACCATAGAACTAAAATCACTAAATCAACACAACTTAGTTTACACAGAATTTCTCCCACATCATTCTGTAACATGAGGATCATAGTTTAAAATGTTTCGGGAGTTAAGGGCTTTCTCATGCTAATTGGTACTCGTTTGGTAGGTTGCGTGGGAAAGTTCATGAAGGAGGGAGGGAGAGTAAACACAATAATTATATGGAGATGTGAATGAATTTCGTGCAGCTACTTACTGGTTTCTTTTATGACAGAAAGTATCTATGACAATAATATGAAACACAATTAAGGCATTAGCATAGACATTTTGACATCATCAATGTATTAAAGGATGTTTTAATGAAATGAACTATGAATTATAAACAAAATATCTAAATGATGGTATATTCATCATTGCAAACGAATTCTTTTTATGTTTTTTTTTTTTTCTATCAAAACAAGTTACAATTTTTATTAATGAAACATTAAAAATAATATTTTTTTTTTCAAAACAACCTCTTGAGACATGTTGGTGTTTCATAAATATAATGTTACTCAGAGAGTTAAGTAACATTATAATAATAATAAATAATAGATGTGATTGATGCGTGATTACCATATTTAGCAGGATCTTGAATCATGTTTATCAATCCATTGTAACAATCAAGGTAAACAAGTTTAGCGTCTGGTAACTTCTTTTCAAGTGCATCCATTTGGGAAGAAAGCTTGGAATTGAAGAGCACTGCTGCTTCATTAGAAGATTCTGCACATGCTCTATCTAAGCCTCCAGCCATTGTTCTTTGTGAGGGCACACACCCTATAGCTGGTAAACCAAATACTCCTATCCTTCTTGCTCCTATTTCATAAAGTGTCTGCATAAGAAAGAAAAATAAAACAAAAAGTTTTTAAAAAAAATTGGAATGTGGTTTATGTTTCATAAAAAACATACCTTCAAGAACTTTGAGGCTTCAGAGGCCATTAGGTCAGTGTATGAAGAAATATCATACTCGGCACGCCTAAATGGTGATTGTGTATAAGTATTGGCAATGTCATCACTTCCTATGCACACTATGTATATGCTCTTAGACACTATTAGTGTGGTTCTGTTTGCTCCAACTGCATCATTTATCTTCTTTATATACTCCTTGAACATATCTAATTGATCTGACAGTGACATCACAGACTTGTGACAGGGAGAGAAAACACTTAGCTTTAAGATGTGCCAAGGTAAATTAGCTTTAAGATAACATGCACAAGTTGCATATATGGTTATGTACCACTAATTGAGCTGTCAGAGGATCATATCCGGCCCCACCTGAGGCAAAGCTTACACCAGTGAGGAGATCTTGAAGCTGCAAACTTGGATCAAGATAAGGAGGTAAGAACTTCTTCACTCCAAATTTTGCAGCTGAAAATGAAACAAAGACGTTGTTAAGAAATTGAACAGTTTATTCTGCAGAACTTTACAAGATAATGTTTTAAGAGCATAAAAGTTTGTACCAATAATATCTGATGGGACTAACCCATTGCTGAACCTCCCAGATGGATGATTTCCTTCTGCAAAATCTCTACCATAGGGTGGGAAATTGCATCTGACAAGAGTGGAGATATAGTTGTTGTTTCCTGTATCTACTATGGAGTCCCCAAAGACTATGACTGCTGGCACAGTTTCATTTTTTGGTAGGGTCAGTGCAGAAACATGCACGGATGTTATGATATAACACATGACAATGACTAGAAACCATTGAGAAACAAGCTTTCCACAGAGAAGACTCATGCTTTTGTATCTGTTGTTTCCAATATTGTTTTTGAACATTTTCAGTTTTGGTTCAAGCAACTTATAGAAACACTGATGGTGTGTCTTCCATATGATGCCATTGTCATAGCAACAGATTTTAATGAATAATTGCATGATACTTCTGTTGCAAAATACTAATATATGTTTATTAATTGATAATATGTAATTTCTTGTCTGCAAACTTATGTTTATTTGCATTATTTTTGTTGCTATGCTGACGTATTTCCTTAGAGTTCATACTTTTACTTCAATGAAATATAAGTATTAATAATACTTATATAAATTAAAACAAAAAAATCGATTTTTTTTTTTAGAAAATATAAATGTCAGTTTATTAAAAATTAAAATGACATTGCCAAATTAGTGTGATTGATTGCTTACTAACCGCTGACAAAGATGAAAAAAAAAAAAAACATCAACATATAAATAGATTAAAATAAGTTTTACTATTTTTATGAAATCTTAATATAAGAAATAAAGTTTTGAATGGATTAATTTGAAGCTTTGTAGTACTAAAGCATCAGTTATCCTAAAAATATTTTTCTCCACTTCAATTTGATTTCCTCACATCAACCATATGAGTGAACATCTTGTATCACAAAGTATAACCTTTATCTATTCATTCTTTTAGTTACGGAGAAAAACTTGGTCTACTTTACACTTGGTGTTATAAGTTTAGAGCTGTTACTCTTATCTTATTTTAGTAATGATTAATTTCCTTTTGAATTTTATAAATAGATTTTAGTATTTTTCTTTTTAATGTTTTTAGTCTTTTAAATTGGAAACACTAATTCTTTTGGTTCTCATATTAGAAAATTTCACTTTTTAATCCTTCAATTTTGCGAAATATTTTTTAGTGTCATAGGTTAGATGATATTAAAATTTTATTCTTCTGACATATTTAATTTACATAAAAATCTATAAGAACTTTAGAAAGTCTTATTGATGGTATGACATGAGGAGAGATGTGGCTAAGAATATAGTTGTTTGTTTTACTTTGTCAAAAATTTAAGTTTGAGTGTTAATGACCTAAGAATATGTTGTATCAGTTGAAGATTCCTATGTGGAAGTGTGATGATGTATTTGTTATAGGTAATATCGATTGCCTTGTAATGTAGGTCAAGTTTCATACGTCACAATCGAATTGTGACACTTAGACTCTTACATTTTTAAGTAAAAACAGTTACACCTTTAATTATTAATTATAACTTTTAAGCTAATTGCAAACACTCAATCCAACATTTAGTATAAGAACAAGCAGAAAAAGTTATGTGTTGACTATAACTTATAATATTTTTGTCAAATATTAAGTTCTCAATCCAACATGATTTTTCTCCCCACTTATCACATATCTTGAGAAAGCATGATGCAATATGGATAACAATGGATCAACGGATAAATATTATATATTTATTTCCTATAAATAGAAGGATTTTTATGCCAAAGCTTACACAAATTTATATTAGTAAGATTTGTCATATTGCATGAGGTACCTTCTAACATTCTATAAAAAAGAACGATCCAATCTTTAAAAGATTTATTAAGAACTTCTGTTTTGGATCATTTAGGAAGCTACAATAAGATTTTGTCATTTGCGAAATTCACTTATAATAACAATTACCAAACAAACATTGATATGAATCCTTATGAAATGTATAAAGTGCAGATAGCTTTGTGTTGGTTTTAGGATGGATAAAATTTATTGATTGGACTTGAGTTACTCCACCATAATATTGACAATGTTAAAATGATTTAAGAGAGACTGAAGAATTCTATTAGTAAACAAAAATCACATGCAAATCAGAAAAGAAAACCTTTGGAATTTGTTGTTGGTAATAATGTTTTTCTTAGAGTTACACCATATTGATTGATGTGGGAAGGACAATCAAATCAAGAAAGTTGATTCCAAAGTTCGCAGCGCCATATCAAATTCTTAAGAGGATAGATGTTGAAGCTTATGATTAGTCATACATCCTCCCTTAACTAACTTTCACAGCATCTTTAATCTCTCATAACTTAGAAAAGGTGTACTTGATCCTAAATATCTAGAATGCAAGAGAAGTAAAGAATAATTTATCTTTTGAAGTCAATTCAGTTAGCATTATGAATTCTTAAAAGAAAAGAAATGTGATAGAAACATTGACATGGTTAAGGTATTTTTGGAATCTTAGTTCAAATGATTCTACATGGCAGACAAAAGAAAAGATACATAAATCTTATTCTTATTTTTTTTCATGGTAATAGAATTTTTTTGGATGAAATTTTTTGTAATATGAGATAATGTTAAGTCCACCAGTCAGTCTCATTAGTCTTCTTTTTCTCTTATTTTCATAAAAACAAAAACTTCCTCTCTCTAGCTCTCATCTTCTCCTTTCTCTGTGAATTTATAATTCTTATCCTCGTATATTTCACAATCATATACTATAGTTTGGTTCTTGACTGAATTTTGGTATTGTATATTTATGTTGTGTTAGATTTCTAGTATTTTTTTTGGTGAATATTAACTCTTGGTAGTCATTACTTAGAATTCAAGCAACTTTGTGTAAGAAAAATTATTTTAAATTACAATTAATTACTGAATTATGTAGGAGTGTTATTGATTATATTTGATGATTGATATATTGAAATTGAAGTTTGTTGAATTTTGAAGTTCACATTAAATATACATTATTTTCTATTTTGAGTAATTTGCTCTAGCCTAAAATTGTATTTTGAACTTGTTAGGATGGGTGAATTGGTTAAGTGAGGCTTTGGATTAGCTTTAGAACTCGCTACATAATTATTGCTTTTATATATTGTTTGAGTGTTGAATTGTCGCTCAAGCATATTTAAGTAAAAACTTCAACCTTAAGTGTAGAGAATTATAGCTTAAGTGACTAGTTGTACATTAACAATAGCTCTCCTCACTCAAGCACAAGCTAGTAGCAAGAGACCATTTATAATTAATATAATAAATTATTATTAATATACTATATTAATTTGGATGATAATGTATTATATACAAGATTTATGATGAAGGTACATATTTAAGATGGTATAATAATTAATTGGTAATTGTAAGTCTTCAGCAAAACACTTACAAAATAACATACATCTTATTATTTCATTCAAAATTTAACTCATGAATTAAAATATCATGTAGTAAGTAATTGAGCATAATTTCTTGCACACAACCATTTGTAAGATGTACGAACTAAGATTATACTAAACTTCTTTTTTCTATTAAATTAATCTTGATCCTTGATTTTATGATCAAAAATTATATTAAATTCTTATTTTAGATCAAATATTAGTATATAGCTTGACATGTTTAATCAAATGATACATATATTTTTTTTTTTATTTTGTAACCATTTATGCTTAAATTTGATATTAGATCTATAGTATATGAAAATTGTAGCAAATAGAATATATTCATGTGATATAAAACACTTTTAAATGTTTTGAGTTATTCATATAGAATTATATGAAATGTCTTGTCATGTTTCATGACAATGTAAATTTAACAACTTAATCAATATCATATACTAAAATAAATATATTGGACCAAAACAGAGATTATCTTCTCCTTAAAATCTAAAAGACATCCTTACCTTATTCAACGTTAATTAATTATGCAGTCATTACCTTATTCACGATTTTGTGTAATAACCCTTGTATTTGTACTTGAACCATTAGCTAATAAATCCGCATGTTTAAAAACTAACTACGGAATAGAATAATTATAATTATGGATTTATATAAATTCATCGGAATAATCCTCTATTCCACAATATTATATAATAACGTTTTTGAAGCTTCGGTTACACCCTCTATCCTACTTCCATCTTATTTCTAGGTAAAAAAAGAAAACAAAATATTGATGATATAAAAGACCTTATTGAGCACATAATTTCAGAAGTCTCCTTCAACCACGTGCATTGTAACTAAAAGCAATTCTTCGATGATGTTCTCTGTGTGAGAAGAATTTCTTACCTACAAGGTGAAAAAATACTTAGTTAGAAAATATGTACCACAAAATGATGCAAAAGTTTGTGAGTTGGAGACGATACACAGCAACGTCACGTAATATTTTGAATAAGAAGAGGGAAAGTAGCAATAAGAGGGCCATCACATGGAGACATGATTAGCAAAGTCATTGAATATTAATGCACATCGTGAGAAGTTGGCAACACCTATCAACCTTTCATACTAATTGCCATGCCTTATAGCCTTCAACAACATTCAGCTATACACCTAATTCATTACGTTACACCCTTCTTTTTCTCTTTTTTATACCATCCATTTCAACACTTTTTTCATCTTTTTTATCTATATTAATATGTAAGACATTCTCAATCGCTTTGAGTGAAAAAAGTCCTCTGATTTTATGATTAAAATGATATATGCGATTTGGATTACTTTGGATTGCTTTTCTAAAAGTTCTAATTCGATTTAGTTCGATAAAATATGATTTATGGTGACTGTTTAAAAAAATAGAACCTGTGAAATGCAAAATAATGCCTAAAACATAACATATGAAAGAGTTAACATCCTAAATAATATATTCAATGTCTAACTTTAATTTTTTTTTTCGGAATAAGCTTCAAATTAATTTTAAAGTGGATTGACATTTAATCTTCAATATTCTGAAATTTGTATGAATGAATCCTGTTTAGTTACGTGTATCTATCTCCCAACGCTTGCCTAAAGACATCATCATTATTATTTACATTTTAGTTCTTCTTAAAATAAATGGCATTTTGTGAAGTTTGAGACAAAGAATTTTTAAAATTTCATATGCTACTATTTAAAAAATAAAATGTATTTTATATTAATTATTTTTACAGAAAATTATCTTTAATTATGAGTTATTTTTTCAAGTTCAATAAGTAATGGATACTTATCTTTGAAAATCTAATTAACTTAGGTAACACAGATAATTTAAAGATACAATGAACCCATTAACGTATTTAACTACGTTTGCTTTTTTTAATTAAAACTATGATAATGTTTAATGGTAAAAAGATAATTTATTATTAAAACTATGAAGTTATAAAAGGTATTCGATAGGATATGAAATTCATAAAATTTTATAATCTTTAATCAATTTTAGCTAATTAAAAAATAATTTTAAAAACTATTTCTCACAGTTCTCTGATCATAATGATTTTGGGTAGTTATACTTATCAACCCATCATGTAATATAAAAGTGTGTATAGTTATATCATAAGAAGATCTCTTAACTAGAATTATTATTTGGATTCTATAAGTGATTTCCAAAATGATTGAAAGATTATATTCTTTCATGAAAAATATATTTATTTATGAAAATGTATACATGTAAAATTGTATTCTTTCATGAAAATGTAATTGCTTTAATAAAAAGATTCATGATAAGCTAGTGTGAAATGTTGGATTGTTTAATAAAAAGATTGTACTCTTTCATTGGCAAAATTTATGACATATGGCTTATAATGAGATAATTGTTCATTATGAATAAGAAACAAGTGTCTCTTTAAATGATTAAATTTTTTTCACATAAAATCATTTATGAATTGAACCAATTTACATGTAAAAAAAGAAAATCAGAAAAACCGATTCTTAGTGTCGAAATAAATTGGTTTTTTTTTTCGCATATAAAAAATTAAAACATATGATTGTGTAAATAGTTGACATGGACACAACCAACTCAGTAAAAAAATTATAAGAAATGGTGAGAACTAATTATTTAAATTATAACTTATTTGAATTTGTTTCTTTATGCATTTTTTATGTAGAATTATCTTTTGTAGATTTTTTTTTTTGGTTTATGTTTCTTCATCACACCAATAATCTTTAACTTCAAACTAAAAGATATTTCTTTTTGGTCCCCTAACCTAAGACCAAGAGATACAAACAAAAGAATAATGAAATCATTCCATAAATTCGTGAGAAAAAGTGGGATAAATAATTACTACACTTAGATGCATTAAAACCATCTAGAACAAATACACTTCCTGGGTATAAAAGGATATCTTTCAATTAACTTTCTTAATATTGTTAGAAGAAAGGGTCATTTGTGAAAGTTATTTCATTCTAACTTCTTTAATATGACGATTTATTTATAAACTTTTAGTCTATAGAATATTTTTTAAAAATATTTATAGAAGTTGTATGTTCTAGTGAAGAAGTTTAAATGGTATGGATATAAAAAAATAGTTTTTGTACATAGAGAGTTAGTTGTAACGGCTGGTATATTCTTAGATTGCGTGGGGTTTCTACTTAATTGGTGAAAGCAACCAATAACTGCCATCAATACAATTCACACCTCCATTGTTGCATCACCTTTGCCTTTGTATCAATTTGAAATTGGTATGAATGCAATCTCTACCAGTTAACCATCTATTACTTCATTCAAATTTTTCATGTTCATGAGATGATATTTTATGTATGAATGCATGAATGAAAGGTGACATAGCAAATCTTCAGTGACAACTTTTTAAAAGTGTAATTAAAATTAATTAATATTATAATAATTATTATTATTATTAATTTCTAAATTTTATATTTTATTTCAGTGCACCTCATTTCTACATTTTCACTAAATAAATTAAACTTTTAATGTATTACTATAATTTATTAATGAAATCAAATAACTCATTTTAACTATTTGTCACATCACCTATCATGCATACACAACATTCGTCCCTTTTCTATTTCAGAAAACACAGAAGAATAACATTTAAAACAACAATAACCAAAAAATAATTTGTTAAATAAATCAGACACTCATATCAGTCATATTATATTTCAGGGATATTAAAAACAAAAAATACAAAAAAAAAAAGTTCATAACTAAAATCATATTCTATCCAATAAAATTTCAAAAAATTATGTAAGAGAGATTATACAAATTAACTTCTATATAAATTAATTTTTGTAAGTGTATTTTTCTTTCCTTTCAAAATTATTTATAAAAAAGAAAGTTTCATCTAAACATGCCTTATATATAAGGAAGTGATTCTTCAACCCAAAAAGAAAAAAATTGTTGGCTCTCTATACCTACAAAATTCAATCTACATTGTACATCTCATAACACCCTTATTGGAATGGAATGTGAAAAAGGATACAAGATGAGATCAGGGTATATACAAAGTTAACTTAAAAAATAAAATAAAAGCTGTTAGGCATTTCTTCCTCCACCTTCATACTTTTTTTTTTTACTCTCATAAATATAAAAATTCTCATTTTATTATTTATAGATTATATAATTTAAAAGTCATTTTTTTCTAAAACAAAAACTTTCAAATTGTATAAAACAGAAATCAATTTTGATTTCTACAAAATACTTCTAAATTGTATAATTAAAAAAAATAAGAAAAAAGCAACTATCATTTTTTCAGATTGTCTAATTTAAAGACACATGTGACTTTCGAACTACACAATTCAAAAAACACAAAATAAGAATTTTCATATTTGCAAGGATGCAAAATAAATATATGGAGGTGGAAGAAGCAATGTCCGATTTTGTTTTGATCCAAAATCAAGGGCTCAAACCCAATAACAAACAATCGGCTCAAGTTTGCAAAGCCCCAATGCACACAGGGTAATAAAAAAAAACCAGTTGAATTTTAATCTCAACAAATATTTTTTAAAATTAGTTTTTCTTTGTCTTCAAAAAAAATATATTTAAAATAAAATGAAAAACAAATATGTATAGCTTTACAAGGTCTCCCACTTATAAATACGTTTTTATAGGGAAATTAAGGATGTGTTGATGTTAAACTCTCATAGTTTAGGTTAAAACAAAAACCTTTACTTATCTATTGTGATTTTTTTTATAAAGGGTAAAGAGTATTTAGCCCCTTTAAATTTTTATCTTTTATAAATATACATTCTAAATTATAATTTATCCTCAAATTTTATCTTATTCATGAATAAATTTGAAATTTTATTTTATTCCAATTGATCTTTAAACTTTACTAATAATGTATATATATATATATACACACAAAATTTAATTTTATTTGAATTAATTTTTAAAACATATTATTTTATATAAATATTTTTAATATATTTGAGTTAAATCATTTACATTAAATATTAATAATTTTCTAATTTTTATTTTTTTAAATGATTTTTTATATATTAAAATATAATAAAAAACAAGAGCTTAGAAATAAAAAAATAAGAAGAAAATTTAAAAATACATATTTTGTTGGTACAAAACAAAGTTCATTGGGTAGACACAAAATGTTTTTTGAAAAGATATTTTTTCTTAAATGAAAAAAGTATAAATATTATATATTTTAAATTTTAATTTATAAAATCATGGCGTATTTCAAATTAAACAATCAGTCAATTCAATTTATTATGAATAAGTTTTTCATAAAATATGATTAAAGATTTCAGTTTTCACATACTATCAATATTCATATTTTTAAATTATCAACTAAATTTAAAAATTATTTAAATATAAATTTGTAAATCATATAAAATGTATATCAATGATAATTATGACTAGTTTTTAGGAAAATGTGATTTCAACTAAATGAAAGTATATATCTTTTATTAAAAAATTATTAAATTAAATCAACTTAAATATTATCAAAAAATTTGAATTTGAACTGATACTTCTAATAATTCAGCATATACATATTCTAAATCTCATTCTTAAAACATATTAAATTAATTTTAAAATATAAAACAATCACATTATCAACTTATCCAATCAAACTACTCTCTATTTTAAAAAATGTTAGATTTTTACATAAACAATTAAAAATTTGGTTCAATTAAACATTATTTGTAAACATTATTTATCATTTTTAAACATTAATAAAAATGATACTAAAATTTAGATATCTATTTGTAAAAAGAGTAAAGTTTAAAAATTTATTGAAACAAATTAATTTTTAAATGAGAACAAGTTGAAAGATCAATTAATAAAAAATTAACATGTATTTGTAAAATGGCTAAAGTTTAGGCGGTTAAACATTTTTTAGTGGCCCAATTGCGTTTTTTTTTCCTTCCATTTGATTACTAGATTTCCTCCTTTTATAGTATTTTTTTGGGTTATGCACCAATGATAGGACGTGTTTAAAAGTTTTAGCATGGTTTCTCTTAATATAGTTGTATGGTTTATAATACTTTATAGCTTAATTAATTTTTAGGTATTTGTATGATCATCTTGTACATGATACTTGTTTCAAAAAAATTATTTAGTAAATAAAATAATATGTTTAAATATTTTTTAGGTTTTTATAATCTTACATCTAATAAAAATAAAACGTTTAAGTATATGTATGATCTCATATACCATCTTATATTCAGCGAAAATTTTAAAAATATCAAATTTAAAAAGTATTTTACAAAATAATTTTTTTCAAAAAAACTATGTAATCCTAATTCTTTGTTGTAAGAGTAATGTGACTAAAATAAAAATTTCAAAAATATTTTCTTTATTTTTACATATATCTTTGCTACATTTTGAAAAAAAAACATTTATATAATTGTTTTATATATTTAATTAAAAATTGACCGTTTTAAAACAAACATATTAAAGTGCTAATACATTTCTTATAAGTAACTGAGAGTGAGACTCAAATTTGGTTTCATAAACCATTTCTTTTTAAAGTTTTTTCAATAGTTTTTTTTATATTAACTTTTCTGTTTTTTAAAAAGGAAAAATTATTATCCTTATTTTGATTCTGTTGGGATAGTTAGAGAAGTAATATAGGTAGATGTTTTCTTTCTTTGTATATGTTTCCTCTTTTATATATGAATTAGATCTCAAGTATTTATTTATATATAATTATTTATTGTCGATTAAAAAATAATTACAATTCAGGGAAAATTGTAAACCATAAAAGAGTATAGTAATAATGATGAGTCTTAAACAAACAACACACACAAATAATCTGCAAGGAATAGAAGAAAAAACGGAACACGGGCAACACACAAGATTTAAACGTGGTTCGGTTTCCCTAATCCACGTGCAACAGGAAG